>Ga0187877_1000683_pt1 | contig 40716 bp, 28 predicted proteins | sample June2016WEW_17_1_3_FD_132430 | JGI IMG/M metagenome (GOLD analysis project Ga0187877, IMG submission 132430) | Peatland microbial communities from SPRUCE experiment site at the Marcell Experimental Forest, Minnesota, USA - June2016WEW_17_100 | ecosystem: Environmental > Terrestrial > Soil >...
ACGTAAAGAGTCTGTTCGACGGTCGAGGGTCGAGGGTCGAGGGTCGAGGGTCGAGGGTCGAGGGTCGAGGGTCGAGGGTCGAGGGTCGAGGGGTAATGCCTCCTTCCCTCGACACTCGCCCCTCGCCCCTCCCCCGATTTTGGAAGGGCTGTAAGCCGAGTTCTGTCTGCCCCGCCCTCGGAAGGGCAGGGGAGAGGATCATTTGTCTCAGCAGCCGATACCCGGGACTCGCCCCGCCGAAAAGAGCGGGGTTGGAGCGGGCCGCTCCGCCGTCCCCTATTTGGCCTTGCACCCGATGGGGTTTTCCGTGCCTCCGCGCTCGCGCTTGGAGCGGTGGGCTCTTACCCCGCCTTTTCACCCTTACCCAACCCCTCCTGAGACGAATCGGCATCGACGAGCACGAAGCAGTGCGCGCACAGGTTCGCAGTCTGCACTACGGCGCTGCTCTGCCGACGGTTTCAGGAAGGGCTGGGCGGTTTGTTTTCTGTGGCACTTTCCGTCGCCAACGCCTCTCGGCATTGCCTCCCGCGTGTATCCCCCAAGCCAGCCTTCTTGCGAAGGCGCCTGCGGGTTACGCGGCATCGCGCCCTATGGTGCTCGGACTTTCCTCCCCCGGCTCGCGCCGGGAGCGATCCTCCGCCCTTCCAAAATCAGTGGGAATATATCCCGCAGAGTGTCGGATGTCGAGTGTCGAGTGTCGAGTGCCGAGTGTCGAGTGCCGAGGGGCGAGTGCCGAGGGTCGAGTGCCGAGGGGCGGCACTTCGTTCCCTCGACACTCGCCACTCGACACTCGATTCAATCCACAATCGCCAAATCCATATCGGCGGTGTAATAGACGATGCGCCCGCAGTTACTGCACGTCACGATTCCCTTCTCCGCCTGGCACTCGACCAGCAGTTGCGGGGGCAGCCGCATGTGGCATCCGCCGCATACGCCGTGCTCGACGCCCACGACCACTTTCTCGCCTTTGCTGCGGACCAGGCGCTCGTAACGCGCGCGGGCGTTTTCTGCCACCGCGGCCGCCAGTTCCTGCCGGTTGGCGTGGAGGCCGGCCAGCTCTTCTTTGAGGCGCTGTTCCCGGGCGCCAAGTTGGGCGAGTTGCCCGGCCACCTGCTTGCCCATTTCCTCGGCCCCCTGCGTGGCCCGCAGTATCTCCTTCTGTGCCGCCTCGGCCTGTTCCATCAACGCAATCTGCTGATCCTCGATCTTGAAGATAGCCTCTTTGCAGACCTCGATTTCATGGGCCAGGGCGCGATACTCTTCGTTTTTCCTGGTCTGAAACTGCTGCAGGCTGTACTTGGCGATGAGCGCCTTCTTGGCTTTGACCTCGAGTTCCAGGCCGTCGCGCGAGGCTTCGGTCTGCCGCAACCGGCCCTTGGCTTGGTCCAACTCCCCTTGCGCGGCAGCCGCCTTGGCGCGCAGCATCTGCTGCGCCGGCTCGATATGGACCAACTCCCCCTCGACGCGCCGTATTCGGCGGTCGCGCTCCTGGAGGATCAGTAATTTCTCGACGGTTTGAATCATGCGCGCAAATTCATCAGCCGCTCTACGGTATCTGCCCGGCCCCCGGAAGTCAATCCGCTCGACGCGCCCTAACGCTCAAGGGCGCATTTGACCTTTGTCGGGAGTGATCTCGGTTTGGTCGCGCCATTTCCCCTCACCCTGACCCTCTCCCCAGGGAGAGGGAACAGCAAAGGCCGACTCTCGTCAATCCCAGCGCCACCGGTTTCGCCAACTGACTGACGAGGATTCACCCTCTCCCTGGGGAGAGGGCCGGGGTGAGGGGAAACGTGACTGACCCTCTCAGATCAGCTTCGACAAAAACGGGATGCGCTCCACACGCTCAACACGCCCGCCCCGAATACCTCTCGAGCAACCGCAAATAAACCCGGTACTCCTCAAGAGAGACCCCGGGGGGCGTCTGGTGATCGACGCTGGGGATGAACCCGCCCGTCCGCATGAGCGGCGCCAACCGCTCGAACTCGGCCCGCATGGCGGCTTCGCCCCGGTTCATGGTCATTTTGTCAAAATGGCCGACCATCAGCAGGCGCGGGCAGCGCCGCCGCAGGTCCATCCCGTCCACGCCCGCCTGCCGCTCCAGCGGCAACACTCCGTGGACCCCCAATTCCTCGAACCACGGCGCCAGCAGCGTCACGTCGCCGTCCGTGTCAACAAACGGCATGATGTCCCGTTCGAGCAACCGCGGCGCCAGTTCCCGGTAGTATGGCGCGACAAACTCCTGGAACGTCCGTTTCGAGATCATCGGCCCGTGGTTGTAGGACATGTCTTCGGCGATGGTCATGAAGGTCGGCACACAAACCCGCAGGATTTTATCGAGCAACCCGAGGTTGAACTCGAGCAAGTCCCGGTTGATGCAGTGAAGCAACTCCGGTTGGTCGCCAAAGGCGAACATCAACTTCTCGAAGCCCATCAACGTGCGCGGGAACCAGAAAAAACCCTCGAACGTGCACCAGACCACTGCTTCGCCCCGGCGCTGGCGCTCCGCCCAGGGCGCCATCCCCGCAATCGCCGCATCGTGGCACGGAAACAAGTCCGCCCGGATGCGGCGATAATCATCCATATTGGCCACGATGCCCTCGACATGGTGCTGCGTCGCCTCGATGGTCGGGTCGGTCGTGCTGAACCAGAACTGCTGGTAGGGATCCAGCCCGAAATAGCGCGAAATCTCGAAGACCTGGCTGAAATGCAACTCCGGCGGCAGCCCTTCCCGATGCCATCGCTTAATCGTTTCGTCCCACCACATCGCCCACTCCCAGCGCGGCAGCCGATCCACCGCCTGGAAATTCATCACCGCCCGAAATCGCTCGACATGGTTCATGCACCCGCTGCCTATCCCAGCTTGGGGTCCTTGTCCAGCCTGTAATGCCGCTCGCCGGGCTTCCTCGCAGGGCGGTGGACAAAGTGGTCTGTTGGAGTGCGCCGGCAGAAGAGCGAAACGGCAACGGCGCTTTCGGCCGCCCGGGACGTGCAAGAATGCCAGACGCTGCCCGAGCCAAAGCGGTGTCGCGCTCCGCGGGCCTCCGCACTCCAAAGTCGCCTGCCCGACACTGCTCGACAGACCTTGTCCACAGCCGTGGGGCTTCCTCGCAGAGCTTTCGCATCGGGACCTTGGCCCACTGTCCCCGGAGGCGTGCAAAGTACTGAACGGCTTGGCGCGCTCCTTGCAAAAGCAGCCGAGTCTCCAGCCTCAAGCCTGCACTTAAAGGTTTGGAGGCGTCCCTCAAGGATAGATAGCGCGATAGAACCGCAGCCCCGACCCGCCGGTGTCAACGAGGACGAATGCGCCGGAGGGATCGGCTGTCACCGTGCCTAGGGTCAACCAGTTCGTCGTGGGCAGCGTGTTAGTCGCGCACTGAATGATATACGTTGAGCCCGGAATGCCTTCGCCGCCAATCGCGACCGAGCCGTTGCCGAGATTTGTGATAGCCAGATTCCGCGAGAGGCCGGCATCAACCCTGACCTTTGGTGCGGCTTTCTCCACGGTCAGCGTGCCGCGAACATAGCTGATGGTGTAGTTAGGGCTGGCCGCGCCGCTGGCGGTGATTGGATAGGTGCCCACGTGGCTGCCCGCCGTCGCCGTGGTGCTCAAGGTCGGCGGTGTGGTCAGGCTGCTGGCGGTGTCCCCATTGACGAAACCGCGGTAGCTGGCCGTCAGAGCCGGCACCGGCGCGCCGCGGAGCTTGTTCGTACTCACGGCGGTTATGGTCAAGGCGGCCGCGTTGACGGTCAGCGTGCCGCCGGCATAGGTGATGGTGTAATTCGGGCTGGCCGCGCCGCTGGCGGTGATTGAGTAGCGGCCCACGGGGCTGGCCGCCGTCGCCGTGGTGGCCAAGGCCGGCGGCGTGGTCAGGCTGCTGGCGGTGTCCCCATTGACGAAACCGCTGTAGCTGGCTGTCAAAGGCGGCAGCGGCGCGCCGTAGGGCTTGCTCGTGTTGGCGGCTGTGATCGTCAGGGCCTCTGGCAGGACAACCAGCGCGGCATTGGTCGTGACCGGCGCATAGCTGTTCGTATCGGTCGGGTTAAAAGTGACCGAGAGGACCTGGCTGCCGGCATTAAGGACCGTGCCGGCCGGTGGATTGTAGGTGAAGGTCCCAGGAACAGAGGAAGTGGCGTTCAATTGACCAGGGCCCAGGGCCGTTCCATAGACGATGTCCGCCAGGGCTGGCCAGGTGATCGGCGGCAGGGCGGGACCCGGCAGTTCGCCTGGAACCTGGTAGGAGATTTCATTCGAGAACGCACTCTCCAGACCTACGCCGTCAATCGCAGTGGCGGCGAAAAAGTACTCGCCGCCGGGAAGCAGGCCCGAGATGGTAGCGTTGGTTGTGCTGCCGACCGCAACCATGTTCGTGTAACTCTGGGTAGCCCCGCCGTAATACAGTTTGTACCCGGTCACAGTCGGATCGGTGCTGGGATTCCAGGCCAAGGTGACGCCCTGCCCCCAGGCGGACGCAGAAAGAAATGGCGCAGCCGCGAGCAGGGCGGCGACGATACTCCGTGCCACATGGCGCGACATGGTGAAAGCAGGCGCCTTATGCATAACCACGCTCGGTTACGCACGACTCGTGCCACTCCTGAGCGAGGCGAGTCTTGATTCATCAAACAATGCAGCAACCAGCGCCGGAGCCAACTGAACTGGCAGGGATCTCCGCTTAAATCGCGGCGGTTCTTGAGTTCCTGGAGGGTTCCGGCCGGAATCGCGACTTTCAATGCCGCCTGCCCACTAGCTGCCCGGCGCATGGAACCTGGGCGGGAACAAGGTAGAACCTGGCTAAAATTTGGACAGTCGTGGGGTTTGCACATTTTTTCGCTTGCACCGAGCGACGGGAGGCACAAGATACTTGCAGATGCGAGGCGCACTTTCAGCAATGGGAAGCGCCGTTCTGGACTGGTACTGGCAACAGGGCGTCCGGCGCGCCGGTGAATACGATTTGAGCGGCGCCTGGCTCGACCAACTCTACCAGGTTCGGGACGCGGCCCTGGCGGCCGAAGAGGCATCCGCCTCCGGCCGGCCATGCATGGCCCTGTGGGGACCTTCTCAGAGCGGAAAGTCCACCTTGCTCTCCCGCTACCTGGATGCCCCGGCCCACCCAGACGCCGTCTCCGCCCTACAGTGGGCCAGCGATGCCCCCGTGGCGTTCGTGGGGCGACCCGACAAACCCGGCTGCGTTCACCTCAATCCCTACAACCAGCAGCGCGATGCCTCGGGCTGCGTCACCCGCTTTACCCTCCGCCGGCAAATCGCCGACCCCCGCCATCCGGTGGAGGTCAAGCTCGCCTCCGAAGACCAAGTGCTCCATGCACTGGCGGCCGGCTACGTCATGGAATGTGACACCCGCTCCGCCGAGGCGCGGGAGACATTTCACGAGGCCGCCGGCCTCGACCACCGGATGGCCGAATTGAAGACCCGGTTTCGCGCCCGGGGCCTGCCCAATCGCCCCGCCCGGGAACGCCTCCAGACCGTCCTGAACGTGCTCGACAACCTCATCGCCGCCGACTGGCCGCGCTATCGCAACCTCCGGCCCGATTGGAAGAGCCTGCGCCCGCGCCTGGCCTCCGACCCGCTCCTGCGCTGTGACGACGCGGGCGGGGACGCGGGCAGGATGCCCGCGCCACACTCGCTCCCGGGCAGCGACGCCGGCGCCCTGGCGGACTTTGCCGCGTGGCTCTTCTGGGACGGCCAGCCGGACCTCACGGCCCTGTGGCAGAAGCTGCTCGCGCAACGGACCAAAATCCTCGGCCTGGCCGCAGGACGCCCGATGCTCTGTTCTTATGAGGCGGCCCGGCTCTTTCTGGATATTGATGCCTATAGAAAGTTGGAGAGCGAGCGACCTGAGGCCTCGCCACTCACGCCTTGCGCCTTGGGCTTTCTGGCGGCGGAGCGCGCATTTTGCGTCGGCGCCGGTCTGCCTGATCCGTTGTTTGCGGACACCCAGGAGTTTGGCCTCTGGCAAGGATTGGTCTGGGAAATGACACTGCCGGTCAATGCGGCGTTGCTGCCCGACAATTCGCCGGCGGCACGGTTGCTGGACGCGGCCGACCTGCTGGACTTCCCCGGCGTCGCCCTGACCTATCCCGGGGGCGCGCGCCAGCGGCCGGACCAGATGTCTGCCGCGCAGTTGCTGACCCAGGTCTTGAAACGCGGCAAGACGGCCAGCCTCGTGGTCAGCCGCTCGCGCAGACTGGGGATCGACGGGTTCTCGATTCTGAACCGCATCCTGGCGCCGCCGGCGCAGCCGAGCCAATTGCTGGCCGGCATCCGGGCCTGGGTGCGCGCGCTGGGCCAGCCCTGGCCGCCGCCGCCAGGCACCCTGCCCATCAACCTGGTGCTGACCTTCGCGGCGCGCCTGGTCAACGGCGTGGTCGACAGCCTCGAACTCCAGCGGCCCTCCGCCGATTTCTCGCCGGTGTTCGAGTTTCTCAACAAGCTGGGCGACCTGGGCAACCCGCAATGGGTGCAGTTCTTTACCACAACCTATCCCCGGTTCGACGAAGGCTGCATCCGCGGAAGCGGCGCTCAACTCGACGAGGCGGCGCGCCTGATTGCCGGCAGCGAGGATTTCCGCCGCCACCTCGGCAGTTGCATGGAGTCGCTCCTGGCCATGATTCAGGGCGGCGGGGCCGAGGGAAACGGCGGCAACGATTATTTTCTGGATGCCCTCGCCGCCCAGGCCCGGCGGTCGCGGGTGCCGGCATTGGTCGCTGCTCGAGCGCATGAACTGGCAGGGCAATTCAAAACCCTCCTGGCAGAGGCCCTGCCCCCGGAAGCAGCCGACGCCTCGAGGCGCACACAGGAATTAGAGGCCTGGGCGCGGGCAATCGAGGCAGCGATCGACCGCGCCCGCCAGCAGCGCCCGGAAGCCGACGGGGCGGCCCAGATAAGCCAGCGGCTGCGCAGCTTGCTCAATGTGGATTCGGAGTCGTTGGAGCCGATCCCGCTGGGCAACCAAAACCCCGACTGGCGCGGCTACCTCGAGCGGCAGCTCTTGCGCTGGCGGGAGCTGGCCAAGGGCCGCGATGGGGACTGGGCCGGCCTGGGCCTCAAGGACGCCGCCGCCGCCAGCCGCCACCTGGGCTACCTGGCGGAGTACACGCTCCTGCGGGGCAACCTGCACCGTTGGTTGCGCGAGAACCTGGGCCATTTGAACGACCATCTCGAGGCCACCCAAGCCCGCCGCCTCCTGGCGGTGCGCCTGGGCGAGCTCATCTGCTTCGGCGTGGACGGACGCCCGCCGCATCGCAGCTTCGACTCCGCCGACGACACACAGGCCAATGTCCTGGCCGCCACCATCCAGCCGCGCCTGCGCGGCTATGCCGAACGCGAACAACGCGAGGCCGAAGGACGAAACGACCGCCACTCGCCCCATTACCTGGGATTCCTCGCCCCGTTCTTGAAGCACCTCGAGACAGTCAAGGCAGCCCCCGCCACCGCCCGCAAACCGCAGCCCGGCGACAACGAACTGGCCCGCCTGGCAGAGGATCAAGTATGAATTATGAATTATGAAATCACCCCTTCCGGCAGGCATGTTCCCTCATAATTCATAACTGCGCGCATGGACTTTCCGGAACCAACATCCCAAAACGCCGCCCCATCCCCGGCCGAGCCGCCCGCCCGCCCAACCATCATCGACCTCTTCGCCGACACCGGGCACCACTTTACGTTCGTTCCCTTTACAGACCGGCAGCTCCGCGATAACCCGGAACTGGAGAAGCTCTGTCGCAACAACGATTTTCCATGGTGCGAAGCCCGCGGCATCACGGGCACTCCCCTGCGCTGGTTGCGTTACCAATTCGCCCAGCGCGAGGTCGACGGCCTGCCCGCAGAAGACAGCGGCGTCCTTCTGGCCATCGAGACCAACCTCGGCAACGCGCATCGCGGCTGGACGCTGCAACCCGAGGAACCTGTCAGCCCTGCCGAGGCGGCCAAATACACGCCCGCGGACAAAGTGGCCACGCCTTATGTCTTCCCCGATGCCACCCGGCAGCCGGCGGGCGGAGTGCAGCGTCTGACCGTGTATCTGCCCGTGGCGTCAACCGCCCCGCGCGATTCATCGGCCCTGGCGCGCTCGCTGAGCATGGAGTTGGAGATTCACTGGCTGGAATCCGTAGGCAGGATGGTAGATGTGGACCTCATCGTGGATTTTGGCAATACCCGCTCCGTTACCCTCCTGCTGGCCCGCAACCAGGCGGCGCGCGGCACGCTGTCCGAAATCACGCAGCCCGTGCGCTTCGGCTACCGCAAGGAGGAGCCCCAGCCCGCCTCGAGAGACGCCGAAGACCCCTTCGCCATGATCGATTCCTGGCTGGTTCTTCAGGAAGCCACCTTTGCCAACCTCGAACCGCTGGACCACAAGCCGCCTCCGCACCTGCCCCAACCGGTCGAGGACTTGCGCTGGGAGGAAGTCTCCACCGGCGTGTGGCCGCTCAAGAAAAAGGGGGAACGCGTCGTGGCCCGCGCATTGCGCCAGCCGCATCTCTTCGTGGAAATGTCCCCGGCTGTGCTGGGCCCGCCGGCGGCCGATATCCTGGCCAACCTCGAACCCAGCGCCGGCGGCAATTACTTCCTCAGCTCCCCCAAACGTTACCTCTGGGACCAAACCCCGGTCGGCGACCTCAGCCACGTGGGCCTCACGTTCTGGACGATGAACGTGCAGCGCTGGCACCCCAACTCCAAAAACGTGCAGGCCGGCAAAGCCCTCGAGAAACTCTCCGGCACCGTCCTGCGGTTTCTGGACCAGAACGGGGCCGATTGGACCCTGGGTGACGATGGCTCGCAGTGCCCGCCGCCCGAGCGGGCCGACGCGACGGCCCGGCCCCCCTCCCGTCCCCACGAACCGGCCTACCCTCGAGCCGACGCCCTCACCTGGGCCGCCTTGGCGGTGCTCGAAGCCGCCTATCGCCAACTCCAATCCGCCTCCGGCCGGCCCGCCGGCCAACCGTTCGTCCGCGCCCGGCTGGCCTCGGTCATGATCACCTTTCCGCCCGGCTGGACGGCCCAGGAACTCGAGGCCTACCGCCGCAAATGGCAAAAGGCGCTCGACATCTTCACGCTCACCCATTTTGCCGACCGGCGCTTAGTGACTGCCGGCGGCGACCGGCCCACCCTTAGCATGGAACTGGACGAAGCCGTAGCGGCCCAACTACCCTTGATCTTCGACGAGATCCGGCGCTTGGGCCAGCGAGGCGAGAATTGGCTCGAACTGGTCGGGCGCGGTCACGGCAACATGGCCAGGGCCCGCGTTTTGAACCTCGATATTGGCGGGGGCACCACGGACCTGACCATCGTCGAATACCAGGACCTGCGCGCGGGCGAAGGTGTCGACCTGACGGCCACCGTCCTCTACCGGGACAGCAGCACCATTGCCGGGGACGGCCTGGTGCGGCGCATTATTGAATCGGTCCTCCTGCCCGCCCTGGGACAGGGCCTGGATGACGAGGGCCAGCGCGCTTTTGCCGCGCTGCTGGCCCGCCAGAAGGGCGAGGACCGCGCCCGTTGGAACCGCATCACACGCCAGGTTTTCCTTCCCATCGTGCATGGCTGGCTGGCGGCCGCCGCGCGTGAAGAATCCACCGCCCAACCCACGCCGACGCCCCGGGAATTGCGTGTCAACCTGCATCTCATCGAGGAATTCAACGCCCTCTGCCAAAATGCCGGTGTTCCCGGCCGCTTGCTGGAGCCGGACACCGCCCTGGTGTACTCCCAGCAGGGCCTGGCAGAGTGCATCGGCCAAAACTTCGCCGGGCTCTTCGGCTCGCTGGCAAAAGTGGTCGAGGCCTTCGATTGCGACCTGGTGCTTGTCAGCGGCAAACCCTCCGAGTTGGCGGCCTTGCGCAACTTGCTTCGGGCCGAGTTGCCGCTCCTGCCCCAACGCATCCTCTTCACCAAAGACGCCTTGGTCGGGGAATGGTATCCGCTGAGTGTCGATGGCCGGATTCATGATGCCAAGACCGTCACGGTAGCCGGCGCCGCCCTTTACCAGGCCATCAAGCGCGGGCTGATGGGACCCGGCTGGCATATCACCAGGAAAGTTTCCCCTCACCTGCTCACCCGAAATTATTGGGGCACCATGCCCAAGGGCGCCCAAACCCGCTTCGGCACCCTCCTGCTCGCTCCCAACCAGGACCGCAACCAATGCCGGCTCCAAATCGGGGACCGCCTGGGCCGGCGCATGTTGCCCGCCGATACCCGGCCCGAGCCGGTCTATATCCTCCAATGGCGCGACCGCAACCGCTACCGCAGCGGCGGCGACCCCGTCAACGCCCTCCTGACAATCACCTTGGAACGCGTCGGCCCCTCCGTCTCCGACTCCAATGACGCCGAGCAAGTGCCCCAGGCCGAAGCCCTCCGAATCGCCGCCGTGGACGGCCTTTGGAATGGTCAACCCGTCACCGGCAGCGACGTCGAACTGGCCTTGTGCACACTCGAAACCGAAAGCCACTGGCTCGACGCCGGGACGTTTCAGTTAATATGAAGCCTTGGGACAAAACTTCCACGCCGGCGGGCCCGTCCGGCCCGCCAACGACTCCCAATCTGACCGGCCCTGCGCCGGAGGCGGAGGATGCGGCGCGCAGCCAAACCAACCGATTGAATGCGGAGGCGGTCAAGCTCGTCGCCGAGGCCAACGAGTCGCGCGCGCGGCAACTCCGGGAACTCGAAGACATCCTGGCCCGGCTGCACCAGAACCTCGTCGCCGAGGCCGGACGCCTCAAGCAACTGGATGACGAACTGCGGGCGCGCGAGGCCAGGCTCGGCGAGTCCGAGCGCCTTTACCAGGAGGGCGCCGAACTCAAGCGCCAGGCCCAAACGCAGATCCTCGAGAGCCAGGCCCAATTCTGGCCCGCCGGCGTGCGGGCGGAATCCTGGGGCTCCTGGCGCGAACGTCTCATTGGGCGGGCCGCCGCCGAGCCCCCGGCCGCCGTCCTCCTGGCCCGCCTCCATACCGCCGCCGCCCTGGAACGCGCCGGCAGGCCGCTGCCCCTTGAACTGGTCCGGGACCTTGGCGACTCGGTTTACGAGGCCAGTCCCGAAGATGCCGAAAAGCTCGCCCAGGCCCTCACCCAGGCCGCCGGCGGCCGGTTCGATATCAAGGCCGTGCGCGTGGGCGACCGCATCGATAAGAGATTCATGCAACCCTCCGCCGGCGGCCTGGTCGAAGTCCGCGCCGTCTCCGGCTGGGCCGTCCGTGACGCCGCCGGCAAATGGCAATTCCTGGCCGACGTCCGTTAAGAACCCGTGCAAGAACAAATTCCGAGATCTGAATGCTTGGGGTGGAGCGTGAAGCGTGAGAGCGTGGACCGTGGCAAGTGCTACGATGCCCTCACGCTCTACGCTCCGACGCTCCACGCTCCAGACGCCAGGCAAAGCCAGTTTGTTAGAATCCCGCCCAACGCGCCGAAGCTGTTTTTGCACGGGCGCTAACGAGCCGATGCCCCTCGAATCCACCAGGACCGGTTTGCTTGCTCGCGCGGCTGAATACCAGCCGTTGCGGGCGTTCAGCCAAACCGGCCGTTATTGGGACCGCGTTCCGCAGCAGCTTATTCGCGAGGGCGGCTTTGCCGAGTTCCTGCCGCCGGTCGAGTCGGAAGAAGACGACCGGGGCAAGTTCGGGCGGTTTCATTGCGAGAGCGGGCGCAAGGAATTGCTCTCGCGCAGCAAGCCCGTGGGGCGCCGGGGCATTCCGGCAGAGCAACTCGAGCGGCTGCGAAGGGCAATCGAAGACTTTAAACTCAAAGCCAACACCCAGCGCGCCCAACCCCAAAACCTCGAGCTAATCGAGCGGTTTAAGTTGCCCGACATTGCCCATGACCCTGAGCTCTACCGGCTGGCGGGACCTTGGTGGGACCGCCGATTGCAGATCCTCTGGGGCTGCGAGCGGACCTGCGACTCCTCCCTGCCCGCCGCCGCCGCCCTGGACAAACTTCGCGCGGACAAGTTCTACAACCTGCGCCGCGCCCTTACCGCGTTGGCCCTGCTCCTGTTGCTGTTATTGTCCGCCTGGTGGCTCTGCTCGAATTGGTCCCGGCTCCTCAGCCGGCCCCGCCAGCCAGCCGGCCAGGTCGAGGCTGAACGCAAAGCCAAGACGGCGGCCCAGGCCGCCGCGGCGGCCGCTCAAGCCGAAGCGGGCGCTGAGCGGGCCCAGGCCGCAGCCGCAAAAGCCAAGGCCGGCGCCCTGGCCGCCCGGAAGGCCGCCGACCAGGCCAAGGCCGCAAACGACGCGGCGGAACTCAAAATGACGTGCCAAATTGTCCTCTGCGGCCAGGAACAACCCGAGGCCGATGGGACCATGAACGTCGCCCTGGAAGTCCGCACGGTCGCCGACCCGTTCCACCCCGTCCCGGTCGAGGCCTGGCACTTTGAAAACCAGACCGTCACCGCCCATGACCGTCTTGAGGCCAAAATGAAAGCCGGCGCCCACACCGTCCGGGCCGTCATCCGCGACGCCACCGGCAAGCGCGCCGAAATCTCCGCCGCCGTAACAGTCGAGCCCGGAAAGATCATCACCACGCCGGGAAAAGTCAGTGTCAGGCAGAAGTGAAGGCTGCCTTATCCCACCCGGGGACCGTTATGCTTAATTCAGCACCTGAATCAAGGTTCGCCGGGGCCATTATGCGGAATCTGCGCGCCTGTCACGCAAACGCCATCGGTTTGCGGGCCGCCTTTACCCTGATCGAGCTTTTGGTCGCAATCGCCGTCCTCGCGATTCTGGCGGCCATACTCCTGCCGGCCGTCAGCAGGGCCAAGGCCAAGGGGCAGGGCATCGCCTGCCTGAACAACATCCGGCAACTGATGGCCGCCTGGAAAATGTACCCTGACGACAACAGCGGCAAACTGGTGCGCAACGCGGCTTTTAATGGCATAGAACGCTACCGTCCGGACACGGGCGGGTGGATTCACGGCTGGCTGGACTATAACGGCGGGAACACCGACAACACGAACACCTTGGAATTGGTCGGCACGGTCGATGGGGAAACGGCCTTGTTTGGCAAGTACATCACCTCGCCCCCGGTCTATAAGTGCCCGGCGGACCCAAGCACCGTGAAAATCGGCGGACAACTCTATCCGCGAGTGCGCAGCCTATCCATGAACCAAGCGATCGGCTCCGGCTCAACCGCCAATTGGCTGCCGCCTTCCACTTACATCGTTTTCCAGAGGGAAGGCGACATCGTCAATCCCTCGCCGGCGAACCTGTTGACACTCTTGGATGAGCATCCCGACAGCATCAATGACGCGGGATGGGCGTTCCAAATGCACGACCCCGATCGGCGGGCCCAGGCGCGGCTCATCGATATTCCGGCCAGTTACCACAACCGAGCCGGCAGCTTGTCCTTTGCGGACGGCCATTCGGAAATTCACAAGTGGCTCGACGCGCGCACCGTGCCGCCCATCCATTACACCAACAACGTCTCCAACGTTTCCACGCCTGACAACCCGGACTCCGATTGGCTGGCAGCCCGCGTGTCCAGCCGAAAAGACGGCACAAAATCATGGTGGTAGAACCGGGGGCGATGTGGCTGGGCCCGCTGGCCGCTTGGTGCAAGGCCGTCCTTCTGACGCTGCTTGTTCTGGCGCCGTTCAGTTCCTCGCCGGCGGCATCTGAAACGGCCGCGCCAAGGGGCCTGCCGGAGGCAGTGTTTACGACCTCGCCGCTCAAGCCGGACGCGATCGAAATGATCGTTCCCCTCGGCAATCTGAATCCGCGCGGCGGGCACGTGTTCCCAACGGATCACATTCATTTGGATTATGGCGGGAAGCCCGGTCTCGAAGTGTTTGCGCCGGGTGACGGGACGGTCTTTGCAATCCGCGCGCAGCTTCATGGCGGTGACAAGATCGAGGTGCGCGTGGACAAGAACCTGACTTACTACCTGGCTCACGTCCACTTGGAGCGCGGCATCCAGGTTGGGACCCGGCTCAAGGCCGGTCAAACCCTCGGACGGGTCGCTCCGGAGAGCAGGCTCGACCTGGGCGCCGGCGACGAGCGCGTGGAGCTTTCCGGGCTCCTCGACCCGGCCCGTTACCCTTCCTCCACGCTCCACGCTATCGCGCCGCTGGAACTCTTTGCCGAGCCGCTGAAGAGCAGGCTCAAAGCAAAGGTCCCGCGTGAGGCTCCGGACAAGAACGGCAAATGTGATTTTGACCAGGCAGGCAAACTCGTGGGCAACTGGTTCCACCAGAGCCTGCCGGCCAGCGAAAGCGCGCTGGCCCGGCCTGAGACCTGGACCAGGCAACTCGCCTTTGCTTACGATGGTCGCCAACCTGAGTCCGTGCGGGTTTCCATAGGAGGCACCGTTGCGCCGCCCGGCCTCTACGCCATCCAAGCCCGCGGGCCTGACCCTGCGACCGTCAGCCCGGGAACCGGTTTGGTCAGATATGAACTCGTGGCCATCGGCCGGCGCGCCTCAACCCCATCCGGGACGGGTCCCGCTCCGCAGGCGCCATCAGGTGTGCTGTGCGTTCAACTGCTGGGCGAAGGCATGCTCAAGGCCCAGTACTTTCCCGGCAAGAGCGCCAAGGATGTCCCCGGATTCACCCCGCTGGCCTGCCTCTATATGCGTTAAAGACTTGCGGCGACCGATCATGGACCCCGCGCTGAAAGCGCACAGCATACCAGCCCAGCGTAACACCCTGGGAAAGCCGGCCCTTTGCTCAGTTCTTGCGCCCTGCAAGGGCGCAAGTCACTCTTCCAGCAGGTCTCGATGACCCGTCAAGAACCCCATTCATCTAAGGGAGGGCTTGCGTGGCTACACGGCTCGCATCCTGAGCGACGTGGATTCGCCCGCCCTGGCCATCAACTTGGGGGCTGACCACGCTCCTGCGCTCCTTAACGTAAGCCTTGGGACTGAAGCAACTCCTCCCGCCCTTTCAGGGCGGGTTGGGGCTGCGCGAGGGCTTTCCCAGGGCGGCTGCCCTGGGCCGGTGTGCCCGCACGCCGTCGGCGTGCAGAATGTCCAAGCTCCGGTGCCTCCCGGACCAGGGTGCCAGAATCGCCCGTTGCAGATCACCAGGCCCCTCAGAATATTCACCGAGGTCCACGGTGACAGGCCGACATCGCGTCGTTGATTCCCCGCAGCAACCCGGCTAAACTCGCGCGCATGGGCACGCTTTACTACGGCGACAACCTCGACATCCTCCGCCGCTATCTCAAAGACGAGACGGTGGACCTCGTTTATCTGGACCCGCCCTTCAACTCCGCCCAAAACTACAACGCCTTCTTCCACGAAAAAGACGGCAGCGACGCCGCCAGCCAAATCCGCGCCTTCGAGGACACCTGGCACTGGAACGTCGAGAGCGAAAAAACCTACCAGGATCTCGTCACCCAGCCAGGCAAGGTCAGCGAAGTCATGCAGGCCTTCCGCACGTTCCTTGGGGCCAACGACATGATGGCCTACCTCGCCATGATGGCCCCCCGCCTGGTCGAACTGCGCCGCGCCCTCAAATCCACCGGTTCCCTCTATCTCCACTGCGACCCTACCGCCTCCGCTTATCTCAAGCTCATCCTGGACGCAGTGTTTGGGCCGACGGCCTTCAAGAACGAAATCATCTGGCCGCGGACCAACGCACACAACATCGCATCGAATCATTTCTCGCGGATTCACGACACCATCTACTTTTACGCGAAAACAGACGATTACCTCTGGAACCACCAGTACGGCGGGTTCTCCCCGCAGCAACTGGGCCGCTACATTCCGGACCCCGAGACTGGGAGGCTCGTGACCGGCCAGGACCTGACGATGACGGGCAACCCCGAGCGCAACTTTGAGTGGAGAGGCACAAGGCCACCGCCTAACCGCGGCTGGGGACTGACATTGGAGGGTTTGGAGGAGCTTTGGGCGAACGGACTCATCCTCAAGAAAAAGGACGGCACGCCGCGGCTCGACGGGCGCAAGGTCTTCCTCGATGAGAAGAGGGGAAAGCCCGTAAGCGATATTTGGTCGGAAATCGAGAGGATCGGCAACACGTCCAGGGAACGCCTGCCCTATCCGACTCAGAAGCCCGTTGCGCTGCTGGAGCGTATTCTGAACGCCAGCAGTAACCCCGGTGATTTGGTTCTCGACCCGTTCTGCGGCTGCGGCACGACGATTGATGCCGCCGAGAAACTGGGCCGTAAATGGATTGGTATCGACATCACCCAACTTGCAACCTCCCTCATCAAAAACCGGCTCCGCGATATCTACGGCGACCAGATCGAAATCATTACCGTTGGCGAACCCGTCACCCCAAACGAAGCCTACATCCTCGCGGAGCAAGACAAATTCCAGTTCCAATGGTGGGCGCTCGGCCTGGTCGGCGCCCGTCCCGTCGAACAGAAGAAAGGCGCTGACCACGGCATAGACGGCAAAATCCTGTTCCGCGACGACCCCCGTGAGGCCAGGCCCGAGCAAATCATAATCCAGGTCAAGGGCGGCAAGACCGGCGTCAAAGACGTCCGCGACCTGCGCGGCGTGCTGGACCGCGAGAAAGCCGCTATGGGGGTCATCATCTCGCTCCAGGCCCCCACCCGCGACATGATTGCAGAAGCAGTCAGCACCGGCTTTTACGAGCACAAGGCCAACAAGCAGCAATACCCGCGCCTCCAACTCCGCACCGTCAAGGAACTCATGGAAGGCAAACTCATCGAGCGCCCTTCCAACGTCGCCGCCCTGGACGAGACCTTCAAGAAGGCCCCGAAGGCCCCCACTAAAGGCGGCCACCAGCACGAACTCACGCTTTGAGGCCTCATTCAGAGCGGAGTTCGCGGAAAGGGGCCTCTGTGAAAAGTAAGCGCGTGAAAGTAAAGGCCACGTCCAAATCTTTTCACGAATCGAAGCCGATTCTAAAAGCGTTTGGATACGGCCCGAATTTCGCTTTCGACCCCAATTTCGCCGGCTAACATCACCTCTCAAGTATAACGAGCTTGCCCACAAAAGTGGGTTTCTTTTTCCCGGTCAGGTCGGGGACATGCCACACATTGCCCGTGTTAAGGTCCAACAGCAGCGGACCAAAAGACTCCACCGCGCCGGGAGCATTCGGATCAATGCCGGGAGGCGGAACGGATGGCGAAAGCACTAGCACGTTCAATCTGCCGGCGGCAGCTTGTCCGAGCGCTTGTTGAGGCGAACCCAGGCGCAGCAAGAGTGCGGCGAGAAGTGCGGCGATGACGACTGACGTTGGAACGAGTAGTTTTTTCATGTTGAGTTGCCCTTCCTGTGTTTGATGTTTGACGCGCTGAATGGCGTGGCGAAACAAGTAATGGACATCATACTGGACGCAAAGTTTTGCGTGCCGACACAACGATAAACCTCCAAGTGGCTTGTCAATACGATTTTACGGGGAATTTGATGCCTTGTATTGGAAAAGCAAGGGCGTCAGATCTCTGGGACGGGGGCGTTCGGGTGTAGTGTAGTGGTGGCGGCTTACAGGGGTAATGGCGGGTTGGAAGGCGCGCGGCATGGAGGTGAACGCGAGATTCGTACCTGAACCTTTTTACAATTCAACGCCGATTGTAAAAGCGCGCACGTGCGACCCCAATCTTCGTCACGACCCAGATTTTCCTCGGCCACAATTTCCCTTAGCATTTCCCCCGATTTTCCGTGGGAATCTCCGATTTTCACACTAACTACCTCTGCTTGCCTACGGGGAAAGCGAAGACTGACTCAGTCAGTCTCTTGTGGGCTTGCGCGCCGATCGGGGCTTCGCCGCGCCGTCGGTTTCCGAACGATTGACCAGTTGAGCGAGCAGGACGTCGCGGGTCGTCTCAGTGATCAAGGCGCAATTCTCGAGATGATGCGCGAGCGCGTCGGGGCTGACATGGAGGCGCTTGGCGAGCGCCAACAGGCTGCTGAAATCGAGGTCGTCGCCCCGGCCATACAGGTCCCGCTTGAGCAAATCCGGGGGCATTAGCAGGGCTGCCGCGAAGGCATTTGCCCGCTGCTCAAGTTCCTTTGGCGCCCACGGTCCGGAAATCATGGCTAGATTTTGGCCGTGAGCGCGGTCATGCAGGAGATGGCAAAGCTCGTGGGCAAGGAGGAACCGCTTTCCAGAGGGGAACTGACAACGAGGATTACGCGTGTTGGCAAAGATGCGGGGTGCTCCTTGATCGGGATATACAGCCAGTCCTGCAGTGCCGACATCCTCCAGCTCGATATCCGCGACGCCCACACCCAGTCTCTCGAGATGTTCCTCTACATCAACGGACCCGTCTCGCTTGTGGCGAATGCCGGCCCTCTCGGCCCATTCCTGGGCCAGCCGGTAACCATCGCTCCAGGGTGATTCAGCCGCCCGCAGGGGTTGCGGGTCGCGCATCAGCGCCGTCCATTTTGCGGAGGGCCTTTTGCCCGATGACTTCACCAAATGCGTTGCGAGTGCCAGAACGTCGGTGTCCTTCAAAGTGGGAGATGCGGAGCCAAACATGACCGCTGCCTCGCAACTTCCGCTGACACAAAGCGGGTCGTCACCGGCCGGTTCAAACCATTGCTTGATGGCCTCTCTCGACCCAGGCAATTGGGCGTCCAGCGTGCTGCGCAGTTGTTGCCACCGCTCCAGCCAATCCTCCTGTCGCCGACCGAGACCCGCCAGCAACGCGGTTCTGGGCAACTGGCGATCGGCGCCCGCAAGACGTTGAATTTCCTCAAGGAGCCCCTTCAGCCGGCTGGACTGGGCCTGTTCCCTGGCGAGTTCCTGGGCGGCCTGCTTGAGCACCTCGTAGAGCGGACGAGCCACCGCGTCTGGTGTGATCCGCGCCTTGCCCGAGCCATGCAGGAAACGGAACCCATCAGGTGCTCCGGCCGGGGGACTTTCCCCCCACGACAACTCGACCTCGTGCCGCCACCGTCGAATCACTACGTCGGGAAACAGTCCGCCGGATCGAGATGTGCGTAGGCAGTGGTTTGCCGTCCACGCCGCGTTGGCTTGGTCGGCCTCAAAATCCCAACCGTCGAGCCCGTCGAATCGCTCGGGACGATTTGTTCGCGCCAGCGATTGCCAGGCAGTTTCACCGGAATTAGACACCGGCGGGCGTTGCTCGTGCAGCAAGAAGTCCCAGGCTTGGGCAAACCACTCCAGCGTGGGCAGGAGATACCATTCCAGCGCCCTGCGCACCTCGCCGCGGTCCACGTGCTCGCAAAGGTTTCGGCCACCCGCCCAAATCTGAAGACGGCCCCACGAGAGGTCTTCCTCGGGCGTGGCAAAGCCCGGGTCCAGGTTGGGAATGAACTCCACCCGCACGGCGAATTGGTTCGTGTCGCCTGCTTCCAAGGCAGGGTGTTCATGGAGGTTCAGGCTCACCGGATGTCCTCCCAAAACCGTTTGATGTCCCTCGCCGTCACGGCTGCGGCTCCCATCAACTGCTGGCGAACCGCCGCGGGAACGTCTCTCCAGCCGATGGGATAACCATGCCACCGGTTTTTGGCAGCGTCGTGCTGCTGCGCGCAAAAAGCGCGGCCCTTATCCGCTGCGTAGCGCCTCCGGCCTTCCAGGATGCTCGACTGGAGGAGCTGCCGCGCGCCGTCCATGTTGATGTCTGCCGGGCAAAGCGAGCCCTTGCGCCCTGGTTGCCAGGGCGCCTTGTGCTTCGGATTGCCTTCATAGACAGGCTTCATCGCTCATTCATCCTAACCAAACCGATGCCTCTAGCCAAACGAATCCTTTTGTGTCGGCATCTTCGAAAACCGCTCTCGCCAAACCAACGGCCAAGACATATAAGGCTTTCATGGCCTGTGCCGGGAACTGCGGTTGCAAGAGGCTGCGAATGTCCATGAAAGGGCTGTTCCTGTTCAGCGGCGTCGTGCCGCTGCTCGGGTTGTTGGGCCATCCGCCCGACCCGGTGCTGCTGATTTACACGGTGTTCGTTCTGGCCTGCCTTGGCCGCCCGCATCTGGCGGTCCTGGCCGGCAAAATTCCCGGCCCGGCGACGCTGCGCGTCCTTGTGTCCTTCTGGCTGTCGGGCAGCCTCGCTGAAACTTTGGCGTGGCTGAACAACTACCTGAGGGCCGCGTCGGAGCCGGCCCTCTTCCACCCGCAACTGTTGGCGGACCTCCTCATCGGCCTGGGCTTCTACGGCGGCTGGGCGGTGGCGTGGTTGATCGCCTGTCGACGGTTCCGATTCACGCTCGCGGAGACCTTCGTCATCACCGGCCTCCAGGGCATCTTCTTCGAGCAACTTGGCGCGGTGTTTCTTGCGATGATCAAGGTCTTTCCCGCCAACCCGCTGCAAGCTGTCCTGTTCGGGGGCTACGTGTTCCTCGTGCATGGGTCGGCCGTCGGTGTTGCCATGGCGCCGGTCCTCCGCCAAATGGAACGACCGGCAGCGTCGCGGTCCGGGGCGCGTTTCGCCGTGGTGGTTGTGTTGATGGTCGGCTTGGCGTTCCTGGGTTGCTGGCTGATCGGCGCAGCCAGCCTGCTCGTCGGCGGACTGCCGCCGAAACGCTCAATCATCGGCCATCCGCTTTGGTGACGCCCGGGTCTCATTGCTTTGGGCGGGCGAAGCACCAAAGGCTCCGGTCGGTGCGGAGGAAGAGGTCGCCATCCGACGCGGCCAAGGAGGCGTTGGTTGGCTCGTTGACCGAGTTGGTGGCCAGGAGCTCGAACTTGGGGCCGGCGCGCAGGACGAAGACGTCGCCGGATTGATTGGGCACATAGATCTTCCCGTCGGCCAGGAGCATCGAGGACCAGGAACCGCCTTTGGCGCCGGGACCTTTGAGGCGCTCTTCCCACACCTTGTTGCCGGTCGTCAGTTCGAGGCAGGACGCAATGCCGTCCTGACCGATGAGGTAAAGATACCCGTCGTGGATGACCCCTGAACCGATGGAACTCTTTACGCGCTCCAAACGCCAGACGCGGTGGCTCTCGGTCACATCCCCGTTGCCGCCAGGGCGCACGGCGATGGCGCTGCCGCCCATCGGGCCGCTGCTCATCCCCACGACCACTCCGTCGCCTGAGAGGGGCGTCGCGTAAACCGAATCACCAATGCCTTTGCTGAGCCAGAGCTGCTTGCCGGTTTCGGGCTCGTATCCCGCGAGACGATTCGGGAAACTCATCACCAGTTCATCGCGTTGGCTGGCCTTGATGACCAGGGGCGTGCTCCACGCTCCACTCGGACTACCCCCGGGACCTCCGCCCGGCCCACCCGGACCGCGTCCGCCGCCGGGGCCGCCGGGACCGCCAAAGTTGGGCCGGGGCAGCGCTGTGTCCAGACCGGCGCGGAGCTTCCCTTCGTCGAGCGAGCCGCTCTTATCCGAATCCCAATCGGCAAACCACTTCTCGAAGGCGCCTTTGAGTTCGGCGCGCGTCAGCGAGCCGTTCTTGTCCGCATCGGCGGCGGCGAAGAGGCCCGGCCCAATGAATCTGGCCGGGCCGAACTGCGCCGGCCCCCTGCCCGAGCCCGGCTCTTGTCCCGGGGGCGCCGCGCCGCCCGGCGGACCGAACCCGGGGGGCGGCGGGAGCAGCTCGGAGAGTGTTTCCGTAAACTGTTCCTGGCTAACCTGGCCGGTCCCTTTCGAATCCAATTTGTCGAACCAGATGTCGGCCAAGGCGAGGAACTCTTCCCGAGAGATTTTCTGATCTCCGTTCTTGTCCGCTTGGGTCAGCATTTGCGGGGCGACGAACATGCCGGGGCCGAAGCCGCCGCCGCCACCCGGACGGCCCGGTCCGCCAGGGCCGCCGCGCGCCGGTTGCTGTTCGGCGGGATCGACCTTGGGGGGCTGGACTTCCCACACCGTGTGGCCGTCGCGTTTGTCCACCGCGATCAGCCTGGCCTTGGGGTCGGGACCGAAGTTGAAGATGCAAAGGTTGCCGTAGAGCATGGGCGAGGAGGCGTTGCCGAACATATGGTTCATCCTGCCGAAGTCACGATGCCAGAGTTCCTTCCCGCCGAGGTCGTAGCCATAGAGCCCCGCCGAGCCAAACGAGGCGATGACCCGCTCGCCGTCGGTCACCGGCGTGGCCGAGCAATAGGGATTGTTTTCCTGGCTCGGCTCGTTCTCGCCATAGATTACGCCCGCTTGCCAGAGTTGCCTGCCGTCAGCGCGGTCGAAACAGAGCACGGTGCGGCGCTTCTGGCTCTTGATGGTTTGGGCAATGAAGACCCGGTTGCGCCAGGCGATCGGGGAGGAATTGCTGGGACCGGGCAGCGCGACGCGCCAGCGCACGTTCTGGTTGGTGCCCCAGGTTTGGGGCAGATCTTTTTCCAAAGAGACACCGGTGCCCTCGGGTCCGCGCCAACCGGGCCAGTTGCCGGCGGACGCCGTGGCGGCGATGCACAGATGCAGAGCGAGCAGGGTGAGTCGTTTCATATAGTCTTGCAGCTTATCACAGAGAAGCTTAAGGGAACATTAAGAAAGGAATGGGCGGCGCCGACCGGGCGCATCTTGACTGTACCACCGCGCCTGGCGCCCCCAAACATGGAGCGCCGACTTCAGTCGGCTTAGGGCGTGCGTATCCATTGGCAAGCCGGGTGGTACTGAGATCGTCCAAAGCCGACTGAAGTCGGCGCTCCGTTGGTACAGTGAAAATGCGCCCGCGCCGACCCCGAGTCCTTCGCCACCAGTTTTAGCCGTTAGCCTTCGGCCTTCTGCCCTATCGTACTGGGTGGCTCGAGCCCCAAGTCCTTCGCCACGGTCTGCATCGCAGCGATGACGCGGGCGATGTGGTCGTCCAGGGAACAACCCATCAATTCGGCCCCTTTCTCGATATCTTCGCGTTTGACCGCCGCCGCAAAGGACTTTTGCTTCATCTTCTTGCGGACGCTGCTGGCGGCCATGCCCGTCAGCCGTTCCGGGCGCACATAGGCGACCGCCGTGATGAAGCCGCACAGCTCGTCCACCGCAAAGAGCGCCTTGCGCAAGGGGCGGTCCAGCGGATACTCAGTCCAATTCCAAACGGCGTGCGAGAGCACCGCCCCGACGATTTCCTCGTCCACGCCCAGTGCGCGGAGGATGCGCGCCCCCTCGCGCGAGTGCTCGGGAGGGTTGGGCCATCGCTCGTAGTCGAAATCATGGATCAGCCCGGTGACCCCCCACTGTTCGGCGTCTTGGACCAGGAATGCGGCATAGTGCCGCATGGCCGCTTCAACCGCCAGGGCATGTTTGCGGAGCGACTCGGACACCGTGTATTCGTGCAACAGGGCCAGGGCTTGGTCGCGTGTCATATATCCAGTCTAACTTACACGTCAACCGGCACGACCCACGGCGGGCGGTAGGCGCGCTTGAGGAAGCGGTTGGCCTCCGGGGCCTCGGGAAAGGACTCGGTCTTGGCATCGAAGGCCAAGGTCCGGTTGCCGGTGCGCCAGGCGATGTTCGCCAGGTGGCACAGCAGGGTCGAATGATGCCCCGTTTCCACGTCCGCATTGGGTTTTTGGCGGGAGCGGACGCAGGCGATGAAATTGTCCTGGTGCAGACGGTCGCCCTGGCGGCCGTAGCGGGAGGCAACCAGCTCGCCTTTGGCGTCGAAGGCCTGCCAGCCGTCGCTGTGTCTTCCGACATACATGAAGCCCTGAGTGCCGAGCAATTCGATGCGCGTGCCGTTGAAGGGCCAGTTCGGGAACCGGTCCTGATCGCGCTGGGCCATCGGCGTCTTGTTGAGATAGGGTGTCCACAGGGCGGCCTCGAAGAGCAGCGTGTAAGCCCCGTAGTCGAATGCCGCCAACTGCGTGTCCGGGGTGTCGCGGCCGTCCTTGAGGGCCAGGATGCCGCCGCTGTGGGAGACCGAGCGGGGCGGCGGCGGGTCGCCCAGGACGTAGCGCGCCAGGTCCAGTTGGTGCACCGCGTCGCCGGGGATCGGGCCGCAACTGTATTCGAAGCGGCTCAGCCAATCGCGCCGCCGGTTGTAAGGCAGCTTGGCGGCCGGACCGCACCACAGCTCGTAATCCAGTTCCGGCGGGGGCGCCTGGTCCGGGCCGGAGGCCGCCAGGTTGTGCGGCATCATGTTGAACACCCGCACCAGGTGCAGGTCGCCCAGCCTCCCGGAGCGAACGTATTCGGCCGCTTCCCGGGCGTCGGTCGCACTGCGGTTTTGCGTGCCGAGTTGGACCACGCGCTGGTACTTGTGCGCCGCCTGGATCATCTTGCGGCCTTCCCACAAGTTGTGAGACAGCGGCTTTTCCACATAGACATCCTTGCCCGCCTGGCAGGCCAGGATCGTTCCCAGGGCATGCCAGTGGTCGGGCGTGGCGTTGATGACCACGTCCACGTTGCGGTCCTCCAGAATGCGGCGGAAGTCCTGCACCGCCCTCGGCTCTTTCTTCTGCGCGGCCGCAACGGCTTTCTGTGCCTGGGCCATGCGGCGTGTGTCGGCGTCGCACACGTAGGCGACCTCGGCGTCGGTCCGCCCGGCAAAGGCGGTGGCCAGATAGCTGCCCCGTCCGCCCGTGCCCATCACGCCAATAATGATCTTCTCGTTGGGGCCGGCGGCTTTGCTGCCGGGCAAAATGGCAAGCGCGGTGGCGGCGGCCATCGAAGTTCTGAGAAATTCCCTGCGGTTGGCTCTCTTCATAAATCGCGGTTCAAAGGGCAGTTGTTGGTTTGCTTGCACGCGGCCATTATCTATGCCTCCAGGCCGGCTTTCAAGCGCAACATGGCTCGGGCCCAGCGCAGGCCCGGTCAGTGCCTCAAGCCGCCGGCCAGGACGAGGAGGCCGAAGAGGAAGGTGCCGATGGCCAGCAGGGCGATGAGGAAGAAAATGATGCGATGGGAGGAGCGCATGGGCCTATCGGTAGGGCAGGCTGGACAAGAAGCCCCAGGCCATGCCCAGGCCGAGTCCCACTGCATGGGCGGTGTTGGCAATGGGACCGAAGACCCGGGTAAAACAGAGCAGGAACCAAACGATCATCATCCAGACGGTCGAAGGATGCAGGTAGAGCCCGGAAGCGGGGTCCAGCTTGCCTCGAATCCAAATATAGCCCAGCAGGCCATAGACGACGCCCGACATGCCGCCGAAAGCCGGTCCGCTCATATAGAATTGCGCGAGGTTGGAGCACACAGCCAACACCAGAACCAGGAGTCCCAGACGCCAGGGGCTTTGGCGCGCCTCGATCATGCTTCCCAAATCCCGGAGCCAGAGCATGTTGAAAAGGATGTGCATCGGGCCGAAATGAATGAATATGGGCGTCAACAGCCGCCAGACTTCCCCGTGGCGCACCTCGGGCAGGCCGGGGACCTGGCCGGGTTCAGTGGCGTAGGACGTGATGAACAAGCCCGAAATCGGCTGAGCATTGTAGCCGAAGTTCGACAGGAAGCAGACTGCGACGCTGATGGCAATGAGTCCGTAAGTCACGACGCCAAAGCGGTAACCGGTCAACGGCCGGAAAAGATGGCGCCGGTCGAGCAAGCGTTTTTGATAGACGGCCTCCTCCTTCGCCCGCTGGGCTCGCAGCCCGGCCGCCGCCTTGGCCTGGACCTGGTACTGAGAGCCTGCCGGGTCTTGCCGAAAGGCCAGCAGGAGTGCCGCCGCGCGCTCGAGCTTGTCCTCATCCCTAATCCAGAGCCCCCATCCGTCGCCCTTCTCGAATTCGATCTGGTTTTCGATGCCCTGCGCGAAGAGATAATCACCAAAGGTGCGCGCGCTCAATTCGTTGTCCAGCCGGCCAATCAATCGCATACCGCCATAACCTACCGGCAAAATCCCCGGAAGGAAATCCGAAATCCGGGGCCCCGAAATCCGAAATCCGGGGCTCCGAAATCCGAAGGCCGAAATCCTCACCTGGCGTAGCCAGAACCAACGCGAGAAGAGAGCAACCGCGGAATACGCTGAATACGCGGAACAGGGTCCCTTATCGTCTTGGGTTTCCGTGTATTCCGCGTATTCCGCGGTTCAAGATTGCAGCCAAATTGGCTGCAATTTTACCAGGACGAAGCGAATTCCGGAGTCCCCATCCGGTGCCTCATTCGGTGCGGTCGCCGCGTGACACGCAAGCGCCTGTGGCCTCAGTATTGAGCGCAGAGCCAGTGCCCGAGAGCTTTGCGATCTCAGCCTTCGGATCTCGGATCTCGGATTTCCTTCGGATTTCGGCCTTCGGGTTTCGGATTTCTTTCGCACTTCGGACCTCGGACTTCGGATTTCAGGGCTGCGGGGTTCGCCCTTCCTCTCGCCCGCGTGACTTTAGAGCAGCCCTGGGTTGCGCCTGCGCCGCCCTGAGCTATATTCAAACCGACTTATGCGCCCTAACGTCGTGCTCTGGGTATATATCGGACTTCTGATCATCGGCGGGCTGATCGGCTACTTCAAGGCCAAGAGCCCCGTCTCGCTGATCATGTCGGTGGCGTTCGGCATCGCGCTGGCGCTGTGCGCCGCCGGAATTATTGCCCGGGTGGCAGTGGCCGATGCGCTCCTGGGTGCGCTGCTGCTGGTGTTCATCATGCGCCTGGCCAAGACCAGGCGGTTCATGCCCGCCGGGCTCATGCTGGCGCTGACGGCAGCCGCGCTGGCGCTGGTCATTACGGGGTAAGGACGGTTGGGCCGCGGGCAGGATGCCCGCGCCACGACCGGAGCGCGCGAGACAGAGAGAAACTGACATGGTTACATCGAGCCAAGACATAGCCAAACCTTTGCCCAGCGCGGCCAACGCGGCCTACGTTGAGGGTCTCTACGAAGATTACCTCCGCAACCCGGCGTCGGTGCCCGAGGATTGGCAGGGATATTTTGGGGACCTGGCCCTCAACGAGATGCGTTTTCCCAAGCCGCGATTTGGCCCGTCGTTCCGGCCTTCAAGCATCTTCAACCCTCCGACCGCTCCGCGGGGCCGGGGTTCCAGCCGCCTGGCCGACCCGGAGGTGGCGGCCATGCAGGACCGGGTCTATCTGCTGACTCGTCTCTACCGGGTGCGCGGCCACCGCATCGCGCATGTGGACCCGCTGGGCCTGCCGCAGCCCATTCCGCCCGAGCTCAAGCCGGAGTTCTTCGGCTTCACGGAGGCGGACATGGACATGCCGGTCTATAGCGAGACGTTCCAATACGAAGGGCCGCTGCTGACGCTGGGCCAGTTGCTTGAGCGATTGCGCAACACCTACTGCCGTTCGATCGGCGTGCAGTACATGCACATCGACGACCTGAGCGTGCGCCGCTGGCTGCAGCGCCGGATGGAAACCAGTGAAAACCGCACCCAACTGACGCGCCAGGAGCAGGCGCGCATCCTCACGCGCCTGACCGACGCCGTCGCCTTCGAGGAGTTCATCCGCAAGAAATTCGTCGGCGCCAAGACCTTCTCCCTCGACGGTTCGGAGAGCCTCATCCCGCTGCTGGACCTGGCGATTGAGAAGGCCGGAGAGCAGGGCATCCGCGAGATTGTCCTGGCCATGGCCCACCGTGGGCGGCTCAATGTGCTGGCCAATATCATGGGCAAAAGCGCCCGGCAGATTTTCAGGGAATATGCGGACACGGACTGGAAGACCTCCTCAGGCCGGGGAGACGTGAAGTATCACTTGGGCCACAGCACCGATTGGGTGACGGCCGGGGGCCAGAAGGTCCACCTTTCACTCTGCTTCAACCCCAGCCACCTGGAGTTCGTCAACCCGGTGGTGCTGGGGCGCATCCGCGCCAAGCAAGACCGGGTAGGCGACACCGGCCGCGTGCGCGGGATGGCGCTGTTGATTCATGGCGACGCGGCGTTTGCGGGCGAAGGGATCATCCAGGAAACGCTGAACCTGAGCCAATTGCCGGCCTACAAGGTGGGCGGCACGCTGCACGTCGTGGTCAACAACCAGATCGGTTTCACTACCAGCCCTGCCCAGGCCCGATCCAGCGTGTACGCCACCGACGCGGCCAAGATGCTCCAGATTCCGATTCTCCACGTGAACGGGGAGGACCCGGAGGCTGTGGCCCAAGTGATCAGGCTGGCCATGGATTTTCGGCGCGAGTTCCAACGGGACGTGGTCATCAACATGTACGGCTACCGCCGCCTCGGCCACAACGAAGGCGACGAACCGTCGTTCACGCAGCCCGTGCTTTACCGCGCCATTGCCAAGCGCAAGTCGGTCCGCGAAGGCTACCTCGAGCACCTGCTCAAGCTGGGTGGTTTGACGCGCCAGGAGGCTGACGCCATCGCAGCGCGGCGGCGAGAGCTGCTCGAGACCGAATTGTCCGAGTCCCAATCCTCCAGGCCTGCCGAGGGGGTTGAGCCCGCTCGCGGGGTTTGGTCCGGCTACCAGGGCGGCCCGGAGCCGGCGGGTGCGGAGATTCCCACGGGCGTTGCGCGCCAGCAGCTTGCAGCCTGGCTCGAGGCTCAATCCCGGCTGCCGGACAATTTCCATCCACATCCCAAGATCAAGAAGCTGCTGGAAGGGCGCCAGCAGGTGGCCGCCGGGCAGGGGCCGGTGGACTGGGCGATTGCGGAGTCGCTGGCCTTCGCCAGCCTGGCCTGCGCAGGCTATCGCGTGCGCCTGAGCGGACAGGATAGCGAGCGCGGCACCTTCAGCCAGCGGCATGCGGTCCTGCACGATTCCCAGGATGGCCATACGTGGATGCCGCTCCAGCACCTGGCCCCGGACCAGGCGCCCGTTGAAATCTTCAACAGCCCGCTTTCCGAAACGGGGGTGCTGGGTTTCGAGTACGGCTACAGCCTGGACCGTCCGGACGGGCTGGTCTTGTGGGAAGCGCAGTTCGGTGATTTCTGGAATGTGGCCCAGCCGATTGTGGACCAGTTCATTGCCAGCGCCGAGGAGAAATGGCGGCGGCTCAGCGGACTGGTGCTGCTCCTGCCCCACGGTTTCGAAGGCCAGGGACCGGAGCATTCCAGCGCGCGCCTGGAGCGGTTCCTCATGCTGGGCGTCGAGGACAACCTCCAGATCGTTTATCCCACCACGCCGGCGCAGTATTTCCATTGCCTGCGGCGCCAGGCGCTGCGCACCTGGCGCAAGCCGCTGGTGCTCATGACGCCCAAGAGCCTCCTGCGCCATCCCGGCGCCGTCTCGAGCCTGGACGAACTGGCCGCAGGCAGCTTCCAGAGAATCCTCCCCGACCCTTCGGCCAAGCCCGCCGGTTCAATCCAGCGCGTGCTGCTGTGCACCGGCAAGCTTTATTACGAACTCCAGGCTCGCCGGCAAGAGACCGGGCGCGCCGACATCGCCATCATCCGCGTCGAGCAACTTTATCCCTTGCCCCGCGAGCTGTTCGAGCAGACCCTGGCGCCGTTCCCGGACGGCACTCCTGTCTTCTGGGTGCAGGAGGAGCCTGAGAACATGGGGGCCTGGAATTTCATGCGCATCTGTTTCGGCGCGACCCTCTTCGGGCGCTTTCCGCTGGCGGGCATCACGCGTCCCGCCTCCGCCTCTCCTGCCACCGGCTCACACCGGCGGCACAAACAGGAGCAGGCCGAGATCCTTGCGCGGGCCTTTGGCGAGAAATCATGAACCGCACTACCCTATGTCAATCGAACTCAGAATCCCTGCCCTCGGTGAATCGATCACCGATGTTGAAATCGGCGCCTGGCTCAAGGGCCAGGGCGAACCGGTCCGCAAGGACGAACCGCTGGTGACTTTGGAGAGCGAGAAAGCGACGGTCGAACTGCCCGCGCCCGAGTCGGGAACGCTCTCGCGGATTCTTAAGCAGAAGGGCGAGGTGGCCAAAGTGGGCGAGGTTATCGCCTATTTGGACAAGGGCGGCCAACCGGAGCCGGCCCCAGGGCCGGGAACCGGCGCGGCCAAACCGGCGGCGCCTCCGGTGGAGGAAAGACCTCGGGACGGCCAGCCCATCGTGATGCCGGCGGCCCAGCGCGCCCTGGCAGAGCACGGCTTGCGTCCCCAGGAAGTCACGCCGACGGGGCCCGGCGGCCGCATTCTCAAGGAAGATGTTATCCGCCATCTGGAACAATCTCGCCAGCAACCACCGGCGGTGACCCAAGCGCCCGCCGAGGAGCCCGCTCCGCTGCCTGCAGCGCCGATGAGCCAAGCGGTCGTTCCTTCCCCTGCCTCGGGCGGCGGCGACGCCGCCCCGGGCCGGGAAGAGGAAACGGTGCCGATGAGCCGGTTGCGCCGGACGGTGGCAGAGCGCCTGGTCGAGGCGCAACACACGGCGGCCCTGCTGACAACGTTCAACGAAATCGATATGTCCGGCACCATCGCCCTCCGCAAGGAATACGGCGAGGCCTTTCAACGCAAATACAGCGTGAAGCTGGGTTTCATGTCATTTTTCGTCAAGGCCTGCGTGGACGCCCTGAAGCGGTTTCCCATTCTCAATGCCGAGACGCGCGGAACCAATATTATCTATCACAATTACTATGACATCGGGGTGGCTATCGGCAGCGCCAAGGGACTGGTGGTCCCGGTGTTGCGCAACGCCGAGCGCTTGAGCTTCGCCCAAGTCGAGCTGGCCATTGGCGATTTCGCGCGGCGGGCCCGGGAAAACAAGCTCAAGCTCGACGAGTTGCAGGGCGGCACCTTTACGATCAGCAACGGCGGCGTTTACGGCTCGATGCTCTCGACGCCGATCGTCAATCCGCCCCAGAGCGGAGTGCTGGGCATGCACGCCATCCAGGACCGCCCCGTCGCCCGCGACGGCAATGTCCTCATTCGCCCCATCATGTATGCCGCCCTCACCTACGACCACCGCATCGTCGATGGCCGTGAAGCGGTCTCCTTCCTCAGGCACATCCGCGAGGTCGTCGAGAACCCGGCGCGGATGTTGATGGAGATTTAAGTTATGCCAAAGAAAACAATCGTTAAACCTGCCGGATCGCCCGCCGCCGTTGGACCTTACAACCAGGGGGTGCGAGTCGGGGAGCTGCTCTTCTGCGCCGGCCAAATTCCAATCGATCCCGCCACCGGGAATTTGGCCGGCGGCGACATCAAGCTCCAGACGCAACGCGTGTTGGAAAACGTCAAAACGATCCTGGACGACCAGAAACTGACTTTTGGCAACGTGGTGAAAACCACGGTCTTTCTCGCCAACCTCGCGGATTTTGCGGGGATGAATGAAGTGTACGCGAAGTACTTCACCGCGGATTTCCCCGCCCGCTCGACGATCCAGGTGGCAGCCCTGCCCAAAGGGGCTGGCGTCGAGATCGAAGTAATCGCGCATTATTGATTGAGGGGCCGGCAGGTTTGGCCTGCCGCAGATTGGCCCCGAGCCCCCGGTTTCCATGCCCGCTGCAATTTACCTGCTCGTTGGCCTGCTGATTGGGGCCGCGTTCGGCTTTCTGTGGGGCCTCGTCCAGGGGCGCAGCCGCGCGCCCGTTCCGGATGAGCGGCTGGCCAACGAATTGCGCCAGCAACTGGCGCAGCGCGAGGGGGACCTGAGCAAGTTGCGCGAGCAAATGACCAGCGCGCTCCGCGCGCAAGCCGAGGCGCAAGCGCGCTCGCAGGCCGCCGAGGAGTTGCTGGCCGACCTGAAACGGCTCCACGAGAACGCGCTGCGCGAGGCCCGGGAGGCCCACAACCAAGCCCTGGCGGATCAGCGGGCCGCTTTCCGGAGCCTGAGCCAGGAGACACTCGAGAAGGTGCAGCCGGCGTTCATCGAGCGGATTATCCAGACCGTCGCGACGCTCCAAGAGGCCGCCAAGGGGGATTTGGCCCAGCGGAAACAGGAGATAGCGACGCTCATCGAGCCCCTCAAGCAACATTTGGAGACCTACCAGAAGCGCCTGCAGCAGGCCGAAAGCGCCCAGGCGGCCACGCTGGGCGAGGTCGGAAAGCGGCTCGAGACCCTGGCGCAATCCAGCCAGACGCTGGCCCAGGAAACGCAGCAGTTCCGCATCGTTCTCAAGTCCAACCAGGCGCGCGGGCGCTGGGGTGAGGAGACCTTGCGCCGCGTGATCGAAGCGGCCGGCATGAGCGCCCACTGCGACTTCACCGAGCAGACCCAGGCCGGCGAGGGCAAGCCGGACCTGGTGGTGCATTTGCCCGGCCAACGGGCCATCATCATCGATGCCAAAGTGCCGGATTTGGATTTCCTGACCGCCCTGGAATCGGCCGATCCGGCCAAACGGGCCGAGTGCCTCGAGGCCCACGCCGCCAAATTGCGCGCCACCATCAAGTCGCTGGCCGAGCGCAACTATCCCGGCCAACTGCCCAACGCCCTCGATTACGTCGTGCTCTTCCTGCCGGCCGAATCGCTGTTCAGCGCCGCGCTCGAAGGCGACCGGGATTTGATCATCTGGGCGGCAAAAAGGCGCATCCTGCTGGCCACGCCCGCCTCGCTCCTGGCCTTGTTGGGCTCAGTCAGCCTAAGCTGGCAGCAGCATGCCCAAACCGAGAACGCGCAGAAGATCGCCGAGGCGGCCTGCGAGTTCTACGAGCGCGTGGTGAAATTCACCGAGCACCTGGGCAAGGTCCGCAACGGCCTGGAGCGAGCGAACTTGGCCTTCAACGAGGCAATGGCCAGTTTTCAAGCCCGCGTCCGGCCGGCGGGCGAGCGGTTGGCTGAACTGGGCGGGGGCGCCATGGGCAAGGAGCTGCACGATCTCCAGCCGCTCGACGGGACGCCCCTGTTGCCTGACACCAGCCCGGCAGAAACCCAGGAGCCGGCCGGCAGGGCAGGGGATTAACCCGCCGATTCAGACCACATACTTCATTCCTCTCTCTCCCGATGACTCCGTCTGAATTCCAACAAGCCCTGAACGCCCTGGCTCCCGGCTCCAAGCGGGCCATTGAGGGTGTGTTGGTTGCGTGGCTGTCAGATGCCGCGCTCGCACAGGTAAGCCGGAACGTGGTTGGCGAAACCGCCCTGGCGGTGGCCGACTTCTTGAGCCTCCTGACCGCTTTCGCGACCAAGCTTGCGAATGGGAATCCAGTGCAAGATTCCTGGGTAAGCGCATGCCGCAACCACAAGCTGAAGGGACCGCAGATTCCGAAGAGCCAATGTCCCGCGATGCTCGGCAGAGTGAGGAGCCTTGAGGAGCACGCAAAATCAGTGGCCAAAGCCTCGTCCGGCGGCCTGACGCTGCAGGAGGCGAAGGGACATCTTCTGAAACACTCGGGTTCACTCAATCCAATCGGCTTTGAGGCTTTTCTCAGGGCTGCCGCTTTAGGCAATTACATTGTGTGGGCAACCTTTGATTCGGACGCCCCGCACGCGGATCCGTTTGATCGGCTTCCGAGTACCCGCACGGGGATTTGCACTGCACTGGGCTTGGGCGGCGGGATTCTGAACGAGACCCTGATCCTGCTCGTTTGGAATCATGCTGATTCCGGCTCGCCGCCGCTTCATCGGCCAACCGTCACCGATGCCGGGGACTGTCCGTTCTATCGGCCTTGCGCCGATGCCAACGCCTTGTGGGGTCTTAGGGAGCCGTTGCAGCCCAACCCGGATGGGCTCCGGCCCAAGCCCGAGGTCGTAATGCCCGAAATCCCAAGCCGGGGATTGAGGCTTCCCTTCCGCGTCGTGTAGGGCTAAGCTTCTGAAGGATGAACGCAACAGTTTCCATCAATGATTTGGGCCACGAGGACATCCGCGCCTGGTTGAAGCGGGCGCTGCAGGACCAGGAGGCATTGCCGCGGCTCAGTCCGGACGAATCTCCGTACCTTGGCATACTGCGCCTGGAAAGGGAGTTGAAGCCGGCGGCCCGCGATTCTTTGAGAGACGCCTGCCTCCGACTAGTTCGTGAGTTCTGTGCTGATGGAAGCGGAGAAGCCTCCTACGTGGAAGAACTTCTCGCCCTGACCTCGGCTTTCAAGGATCCCGAAGCGGTGTACATGCTTGCTGAACTGGCCGCCAGGTTTCCGGAGTTGCCGCGCACTTCGGCTCAAGTCCGGCTCGCCGTCCTGGCGACGCTGGTTGACACGCCGCCGCCCCGGGACATGGCGTTCTGGGAGATGATGCTGGGGCAGGACCCGCAGAGGTATGCCGGCATGACCCTGTCCGGCGTGCTCGGGACAAACCCCGAACAGGCGGTCGCGATGCTCCCCCGCTTTCCCGATAGTGAACGCTTGGGGCAGGCTGCGGCTTTGAAGCTCGATCTCACTTGGGACGATCTTCCGCCAAGAGAGCGATTTCTGTTCGTCCAGGACACCCAGGCAATTCTCCCCCGGTGCGGCCGGTGCTTCGGCGGTCCAGTGCAGGCCTGGACCGATTCAAAGAGACGGACCCGTGCGGTCGCTGCGAGCCCAAGTCTGCCGGCCGGGATTACCAGAATCCTCGGCCTAGAATCTTCCGCCAGAACGCTGAATTCAAGACTCTCTCCTTGCCCCGCTGCCTGAGCCATGAGCCAAGAGACAGCCAAAGCGACTTTCATCACGTTCTACTCCTTCAAAGGGGGCGTCGGGCGCAGCATGGCGCTGGTCAACACGGCCGGGATCCTCGCCGGGCGGCGTGGTTTCCGCGTGCTGGTCCTCGACCTCGACCTGGAGGCGCCCGGGCTTTCCTACCTCGACCCGGAATTGCCCGATGCGTCGCCAGCAGAGGCGCAGCGACAACTCCCCCTGCAACCCGGCTTCGTCGATCTGCTGAGCGACGCGAAAGAGCGCGGACAGGAGGCCGACTTGTTCACGCTCCCCGCGGCCGAGATCGAAGCGCGCTACACTCAGAAAATCAAGATCCCGGACAGCCTGCGCCAGTTTCCGGATGGCAGCCTGCGCATCATGCCCGCCGGTCTGTTTGACAGCAATTACGCGCAACGGCTCGATACGTTAAACCTCAGCGCCCTTTACCGCGAAGGACTGGGCGAGCCTCTGATCCGCGCTTTCAAGAAGAGGCTTGCCGAGGCGGGTCTCTACAACTACGTGCTCGTTGACAGCCGAACCGGGATGTCGGAGGGAGCTGGCATCTGCACGCGCGACTTGGCCGACCACCTCATGATTTTAAGCGGCCTCAATCGCCAGAATGTGGAGGGGACCTGCGAATTCCTCAGGGAACTCCGTGCTGCGACGGAAGGCAAAAAGAAATTCCAGATCATCCTCAGTCCTATGCCCAATGGAGAGGACAAGCTGGTGGATGATCGCCGGGCCGTGGCGGAGAAGGCCTTTCGACAGGCGTGGGGCGCGAGAGTGGATCTCTCGTTGGAAATTCCCTACCATCCGCAATTCGCCCTGACGGAGGAACCGCACATCTTTCGCCGCCGCCGAGGATATTTGTTCGAAGCGTATCAGGCCATCGAGGCGAGTATGCTCCTGGGGCTTGGGCATGCTGCGCACGCATTCCGTCAACGAATTTTGGAATCGCTCGATGGCCAGGACTACGACTCGGCGCTCCGGGACTTGCGCCAGATGATTCGGCTGGATGAGGGAGACGATAACCTATCCGGGCTGGCGGAGGAACTCATGCGCCAAGGCGAACTACGGCGAAGGTCGGAAACCGAACCGTCTCAGGAGCCGGTCTCGATCGGCAGACTCCTCAAAGATGAGGGCGGTCGAGTTGCGATGGAGTTTATCGTTGACAAGCTTTCTCTGCTTGAAAGGGGTTGGCTCACGATGCGACTGCTCAAGGAGTTGAAGCAAAGTTCTCCCGAGTTGCGAGCTCGGCTCTTGAAACGCATCCTCGAATTCGAGCAAACCAATGCCAACGCATTGGGCAGGTACGCGGTTTCCTTCGAAAGCGAGGGCTACATTGACGACGCAGAAGTGTTTTACAAGCAGGCTATCGAAGCCGACCCCAACCATGCCGAAAACCTTGTCGCCTACGCGCATTTCCTGCGGGAGCGCGGGGACATGGAGACCGCCGGTGCGCTCTACAGGCGAGGGATTGAGGCTGACCCGAAAAACCCTTTCATCCTGGGCAACTACGGGCAGTTGCTCGCAGGACTCGGGCACTTGGCCGAGGCACAGAGGACACTTCTTTCCGCGCTTGAGCATCTTGACACAGCCAGGAGGGGCGATACGACTGAAGTGTGCTTTTCGCTTTGGCTGGTCTCACGGTTGCAGGGGCACGACGCGGAACGCTCGGAAAGATGTTTCAAGTTCTTGATTCAACAAGGTTTCAAGCGGTATCAGTGGAGTTTTGACCTCATGCTCAAACAGGCGGAAAAGAAGCTCTCATCTGAGGAGTTGGAGTACGCGAAGGCCATGGCCATGGCCTTCCTCGACGAGAGCAAAGTCGCGGAGCTTGACCGGTATGAACGCTGGCGCAAGCTGGAGCCATTGAATCCGAAGCCACAGAACCCGTCGGCGGCATCTTGAGGCCCGACGGCATACGTGAGGGGAATGGGTTATAGGCGAGAGTCCGCTAATATGGTTGACTGTGTGGCGTGAGTTTCGACCCCTTACGGCAAAGGACCCGGGCTTGCGCCCGGGTCCTTGAGATGGAGCCGATGCGGCACCATCGGCCAGCACGCGGCCCAGCGGTCAACCTACTTGACCTGGACGCGATAGAACATCTGGGCCGCCGTTGGATTTACCATGTACGGCGAGGTGTTCAGGTTGGTGGTCCAGGGGCCCTTGAGTGTGGGCGCCTCCAAGAGAGTGCCTTGCGGCCACTGCAACTGGAACTGCCCAGCCGCCAGAGGAGTGGAGTGCAAAGTGACGGCAGGCCCCACATACCGGAGTTGGGCGCCATTCAAGCTGCCGTAACCCTTCCCGTCGGTCGGGCCCCAGGTTCCAGCCAGCGTGGTGTTGGCTACGAGCACTTGGCTGAAGACCACATAATTGTTGCTCTCCACAAAACTGGTATCCTGCGTCGGCACCGCCGTGGCGGTCATTCCGTTGATCGTGAACAGGGCCGCCGCGTCGTCGGTCGAGGACTCCGTGCCATTGCAGGAGAATAACACCATGTCGTACATCCCGTTGGGCAGGGAGAAGGTGAAGGGTTGCGTCGCGTATGCGCTGGCGGAGGAATCCAGCAAGGCAATCTTCGGCGTGCTCGACCAGTCCCAACTGCCCCCCGTGGTCAAAGTCCAACTGATGCCGGTGTCGGCGGAGCCGTCGTCGAGGAAGCCGGTGGTACTGGCATAAGTTCCAGGGGCCCAGGCATTTGGGCCAACCACCTGGTTCCAGTCCGCGCCGCTGCCAAAGCCGGGGATGCCGGGGCCGCTGTAAGTGCCCACGTCGTTGCCGCCCTCGGTCGAGTGCCATTGGAAGTTGACCGTGAAGGGCGTCGTGGGAACTTGCCAAACGGCCAACGTGAACACCGAACTGGAGTTCGCACCAAGGGAATTCGTGGCGTTCAGGACGTAGGTGCCGGAGTCCGAGGCCTGGAGATTGGGCAGCACCAGAGAAGCATTGGTTTGGCCGGCAACGTTGACATAACTCGCGCCCTTGTTGACTTGCCATTGATAGAATATCGGCAGTGTGCCATCGAAGGTCGTGGTCACGGTCAGCGAGCCGCCGGAAAACTTGGTGGCGGAGGTCGAACTGATGTCGTTGATGAGGATAGGAGGACTGGGGGGTTGGACGGTCAGCGTGTCCGCGACGGCGGTGGAACCGGCGGCGTTGCCGACTATTACCGCGTAAACGACAGCCTGTCCGCCCAGGGACGCCGTGTTCACTGCCAGCGTCGGGCCGATGGCTGCCGGGATGTTGGTAAGGACCCCGCCGGTGTTGCCGCCGTCGGTTTGCCATTGGTAGGTGAACGGCCCGGTGCCGGCCACACTGGGGCTGATCGTGACCGGTGTGCCCGCATAAACAACGCTTCCAGGCGAGAACGTGAGCGGGGAGAGGACCGGGTGCCCCGGCACGTCGAGGCTCAGCATAAAGGTCCCGTCAAAGCCATGGCTGCTGCCGAAAGTGATGGTCCCGCCGCCCGTGGGGATCAACGCCACTTCGCCGCCGGCGTAGGGATCGCCGCTGACATTGCTGAGGTTCTCCCAACCGGAACCGGAAGAGCTCCTGCCAAGGCTGTAGGCGTATGTGGTATTGGCCGCCAGGGGCACGGTGAAACCCGAAAAGCGCAGCCAATCCATGGTGGTGAAAGTGAAGTGGTCCTGGGACGTAAGAATCGAGTTCAAGATTGCGTTCCCGCCGGATACCTCGTAGAGGCGCAGCAAATAGGCCTGGCCGGCGGCGGGCAATGAGCCGCCGTTGTTGCCCGCCAGCTTGATCGCCACGGAAGTCAAGGTGTAACCATTGGGCTCACTGCCCGTGGTAAAGGTCTGACCGGGCGGAAGGCTGTTGTCGAAGTAGTAGTTCAAGCCGTCCGGAGAGCTGTACGTCGAGGCCGGCGTCAACTGGGCGATGTCATCCCCTTCGGGCACCGGGGCGGCCGAGCCCATGTCCGTGAGCACCGCCGGCGTGATGGCGTAGAGGACCGACAGGGCCACCACCATCGAGGTGGAGGAGCCGAAGCTGTTGGTGACCACAAAATCGTAACTGTAGGTGCCGAACGGCCAGCCGGTCGTGTCCACAACGAGGTTGCTACCGTTGGCCGAAGGGATGTTGGTGAGCGCTCCGCCGCTGCCGCCGTCAGCCTGCCATTGGAAGTGCAAGGAGCCCGAGCCGGTGGCCGCCTGAGAGAGAGTCACTTGCGCGCCGGCAGCCACCGTGCTGGATGGCGCCGGCGAGATCAGTCCCCCAAAGGGCAGCGGGGAGGGACCCACGCCGATCGGCAGCAACCCCAGGTCGAACACGCCATCCGACAGGCCAGACGTGCCGAAAGCAACGGGCCCGCCTTCGGCTGGGATAGTGCATATTTGACCGCCCGGATAGAGGTCGGTGGCGGGCAGGCTGACGGCCAGGCCAGCCCAGCCGGTGCCTGTGGAACTCCGGCCAAAGCCGTAGGCGTAGGTGGTGTTGGGCTGAAGAGTCAGGTTGAATCCACTCCACTGCAGCCAATCTCCATCAGCGAAGGAGAAGCTGCCATTGGTATATTGCGCCATTGGGATGGCGATGTTGCCATCCATAAGGAAGAGGTACAAATCGTAGCCTTGCACGGTGGAGGTGCTGCCGCTGGTGCCGCCGGTCTGAAAGGCGACGGAGGTGAGATAGTAGCCTTTTGAGTTGGTGCCGGTGGTGAAGGTCTGGCCCGCCCAGCCATCATGGTTGGCCCCGTTGTCGTCGTAATAATTCAAGCCGTCGCCAGAGGTGGGATTGCCCCCGCCCACGAACTGGGTGATGTCGTACGGTTGCGGGGAAGGCAATGCGCCCAGGTCCGTCAGGGTGGCGGCGGCCGCGGGAGCCGTAATCCCCAGAATGACGACTGCGCTGGTGACGGACATGGAACCGCTGGTTACCACCACATCATAGCGGTAGAAGCCCGGGGCATAGCCGGTCGTATCGAGCGCCAGGCTCGCGCTGGTCGCGGCAGAGATGTTCGTCCGCGCACCCCCGCTGGCGCCGTCAGTTCGCCACTGATACTGCAACGTGCCGGGGCCTGCGGCCGTTTCGTTCAAGCTCGCCGCGGTCCCGGCGACGACGCCCTGCGGCGTGGCCGTGGGAGCCGACACTATCAGGGTGGTCACCGGGTTCAGCCCCACCACGAACGTCGCGTCATACGAGTCGCTCGAGCCGAGCGTCATCGCGCCACCGGCGACCGGGATGAGGGCGACTTCACCACCGGCGTACAAATCGCCGCCGACATTGGAGAGATTTTCCCAACCCGCGCCAGATGAGATCCTGCCAAAGGAGTACGCATATTGCGCATTGGGCGCCATCACCGTGTTGAGGCCGGTCCATTGCAGCCAATCGTTGTCGATGAAAGTAAAGTTGTTGGTCGAAACATAGGTGGCCATCAAAGTAGCCGTGGTGCCGGACACAGAGTAGATGCGCAGGTAATAGGCTTGGCCTCCCGCGGGAAGTTGCCCGCTGTTGTCCGCCGTGAGTATGGACAGTGAGCCAAGAGTGTAGCCGCTGGCATTGCTCCCGGTCGTGAAGGTTTGCCCGGGCGGAACGCTGTTGTCGAAGTAATAGTTCAAGCCGTCCGGAGAGTTGGCCCCCGAGGCCGCCACCAACTGAGCGATGTCGTTGGGGCCGGGCGTGGGGGCCGTGGTACCATAGTCAGCCAGTGTCGCGAAAGTTTGGGCGCGGGCCGAAACGGCCAGCGCCATTGCGCTCCCGAGGGCGAGGGAGAGGGTCAGTATTCTTTTCATACTCTTTGCCTGTTCAGGGTTTGGTTTCACGTGGATGGATCATTATCGGGCAGTGTATCAGCCATGCCATGGGATGCAAGCCTTATTCCGCACCCTTTTAGGCACTCCTGGATAACCCGGGGCGGGAGTTCGAGGGCCTCAAGCTGGCGGGGCTCGACCTTGATGGCGCCGTCGCCGTAGGACTTGCCGACATAGAGGAGGTTGGCGAGGGTGGCAGGATGGTTCAAGGCTCGCCAAAGGCGGCGAATGTGTTCGGGGTCGTGGTCCCTGGGATAGACGCACAGAAAACCAGTGAGCGGGACGACGCCGGCTTCATTGAGCACGAAACGGCAATCCCGCCTTCCCAAATAGGCAAACAGGAGGGCGGGAGCAGCGCGGTGTTCCATCCGGTACCACGGTCTGCGGGTCGCAATCAGGGGGCGGGCAGCAAGGCCGGCCTGCTCTCCCTTTTTCAGATAGGCGCGCAAGGCTGCGGGCAGGCGAGCTTTGGGCGGGTCGTCCAAGCTCAGGAGCCAGGTCGGGCGTCCGGCATGATCGAGGGCCGCCAGATCCTGCGCCCTCAGCACTACGCCCGGACAGTCCCGGGTCCTGCCCACCGCCCGCCGGAAGAACCGTTTCTCCAGGCCATGCGGCCGGAGTTGGGCGGAGGTGAGAAAGAAGAATTCGTTGGCGCCGGTGGCAACGCCGCGCATGACTTTGGCAAAGGCCAACAGCGGCACACCTCGGGCCGTGTCAGCGCGCGGCGGGCGCGATAGGCCGGTCGAAACCAATTCCCCCAAATCTCGCTCGCAGGCGAGCACGGCAGGTCCCTGAGAGTGCGGAGTGCGGAGTGCGGGGTGCGGAGTGCGGA
>Ga0187877_1000705_pt1 | contig 40152 bp, 41 predicted proteins | sample June2016WEW_17_1_3_FD_132430 | JGI IMG/M metagenome (GOLD analysis project Ga0187877, IMG submission 132430) | Peatland microbial communities from SPRUCE experiment site at the Marcell Experimental Forest, Minnesota, USA - June2016WEW_17_100 | ecosystem: Environmental > Terrestrial > Soil >...
GGTGTTGACTTCGGCATGCGGCTTGTTGACCGGCAGGGCGGCGTAGTTCACGCCCACGCGGTAGCGGTGCGCATCGGCATAGGACATGATGCGGGCCTGAAGCATCTTGTCGGGTGAGAAGCTGATGCCGGGGACAATGTTCGAGGGTTCGAAGGCAGCCTGCTCGATCTCGGCGAAATAGTTCTCGGCGTTGCGATTCAATTCCAGGATGCCGACCTCGATCAGCGGGTAGTCGGCGTGCAGCCAGACTTTGGTCAGATCGAAGGGGTTGATCGAGTAGGTCTCAGCCTCTTTCTCTGGCATGATCTGAATCTGGAATTTCCACTTGGGGAAGTCGCCGCGCTCGATGGCTTCGAACAAGTCACGCTGCGAGCTTTCGCGATCCTTGCCCACGACTGCGGCTGCTTCAGCGTTTGTCCAGTTCTTAATGCCTTGCATGACTTTGAAGTGGAATTTGACCCAGAAGCGTTCGTTCTTGGCGTTGATGAAGCTGTAGGTGTGGCTGCCGAAACCGTTGACGAAGCGGTAGCCCTGCGGCAGGCCGCGGTCGCTGAACAGGATGGTCACCTGGTGCAGGCTTTCTGGCGAGAGCGACCAGAAATCCCACATGGCGGTGGCGGAGCGCATATTCGTCTTGGGATCGCGTTTTTGGGTGTGGATGAAATCGCTGAATTTGTAGGGATCACGGATGAAGAAGACCGGGGTATTATTGCCCACCAAATCCCAGTTGCCTTCCTCGGTGTAGAATTTGATCGCAAAGCCGCGCACGTCGCGTTCGGCGTCCGCTGCACCGCGTTCGCCAGCGACCGTGGAAAAGCGCAGCAGGCAGGGGGTTTGTTTGCCCACTTTGGAAAAAATGGCGGCTTTCGTATACTTGGTGATGTCTTTGGTAACCGTGAATGTGCCGAAAGCCCCCGAGCCTTTGGCATGCACGATACGTTCAGGCACGCGTTCGCGGTTGAAGGTCGCCATTTTTTCGAGCAGTTGATAATCCTGCATCAGCAGGGGGCCGCGTGGACCAGCGGTCAGCGAATTCTGGTTATCGCCGATCGGGTTGCCCACTGCGGTGGTCAATTTCTTTTTTTTAGCCATCGGTATCTCCTTCTCTAAAATGGATGAACGGGTTCTGTCAATTGGCTTGATACTGGATCAGGAAGGTGATCATCATGATGGGTGCGCCGCCTCCTTATTACTAAATCAATCGCGTTTCGATGATACCTGTCCGCAGGGAATAAAAAAGAGAAGATCCATCAACCGCCTCGTCTGCAATCAGGGCAAAGTCCGTAGAACGCGATTTGGGGGCGGACGATCTGAAACCCTGAAGTTTTCTCCAGCCTTTTGATCGCAGAAAGATCGAGGTCCAGGTCTCCATCCACGATCTTGTTGCATTGCATGCAAATCAAATGGGGATGGGGCTGAGGTCGATTGCCGTCATAGTGGCTGTCGTCCCGCAGGTCGATCTCCAAGACCTGGTTTATTTCCTTGAGCAGAGCCAGGGTTTTGTAAACCGTCGCCTGACTCATGGTCGGGAAACGGGGCCTCATTTCCGTGTAGAGTTGAGCCGCGCTGGGATGCCCCGCGCTGGCTGCAATCAAACGCACCAGCTCGACCCGCTGGGGTGTCAGCCGGAAAGCACGTTCTTTCAGCGCAACGATCAACTCATCAAATCGGATATCTGGATCAGGCATGGGTTTTGCTTTCGGAAAATGATTATTTATAAATAATAATTATCCATAATTATATCCGATGGAATTGGAAATAGCAAGAGTTGAAATTCATTTTTGCAAAGGCGGCAGAATGCTCAAGACCCTGGACAGGATACCGAACGGGAAATGGAAAGGTAGCCAATCGAACCATCAGAAGATTTCGGTGGCGATCGGATCACGGAGGTTCACGATCCGACGCGTCGGTTTAAGGTAGCAGGTCTTTTTCAATAAACCAGGAATAGGTCCAGGAGCATGTACGCCCGAAATGACCCCAGCAGATTCACCCCTTTCGGCAGGGTCCGCGCGGCCATCTGCAGGTGCCATCCACGCCCGACCGCCATGACCAGCAGCGCCGGCAGGAGGATGAAGGTGACCTTGCGGCCGCTCTTTCGTTGGGACGAGGCGGTCATGGAGGTCTCTTTCTGAAAAAGGAATTTCAATGGGATTGATCGTCCCGCCGAATGAATCCGGTCTGAGGATCGAAGGGCAAAGGAAAGCGGGCCGTTCGGAAAAAACAGGCTGAATTTTGCGACCTCGTTTTCATCTTATCAGCTTCGACTTTGAAGAAGGAATCGGGAACCGTCCCATGATTCCGGAACCTGCCCCGTCAGCCTGGGGCAGCAGGGAGGCAAGCCCGGTGCCTGGTGTCCGTTAAGTATGGAATGTTTGGGCGATATTAATAATATGCAAGTGTATATCAATATTATTAACTATTAATACTTGACAATATCAATAATATGTATATAATATCAATTAGATTTAATTGTCGATGAGATCCCCGAAAGGAAGTCTCGGTCATGTCTTTTTTCCATGCTTACCAGGCTTATGAGCACCAGCGAGAAATAGGCGCCTTTGGTCCATACCCCAAGGAAGGTCGGTCTTCCCAGGAGCTGGTGCTCCACCTGCTGGACGAAATCGGCGAAGGGCTCATCCGGGCCGGCTCCTATTTAAAAACCCGCCCTTGGATTCATCCCTCCACTGGCAGTATGTCGACGCTCCGGAGGTTAAACCCATGAAAACCGCCTTGAGCAAATGCCCGGTCTGTGGAGGGGAGCTGACCGTGACACACCTGCATTGCGAATCCTGCGAAACGACCATCGAAGGCCGCTTCGCCAATGGTACCTTTGCCGGCCTGACCCCGGAGCAACTGGACTTTATCGAGACCTTCATCCGCTGCGAGGGCAAGATCAACCGTATGGAAGACGAGCTGGATCTCTCCTATCCGACCATCCGTAACCGGCTGCACGAGGTCATCCGCGCCCTCGGTTACGAACCCGGCAAGGAGGAAGCCGCCGATATCCCTGAGGAGAAACGCCGCAGCGTCCTGGAGGATCTCGATGCCGGCAAGATTTCAGCCGAGGAGGCCATGCGCCTCCTGAATGGAGAGGAGTAATTAGCATGAAGCAGCAAACCATGGCGGTCGGTCCGGAGCCCAGCGTGGTTGTGGGAGCTGTGGCAGGTGATCTCCGCGTGGCTGGCTGGGACCGTTCCGAGATCCTGGCCAAGACCGATGGCGGAACATTGACCCTCAGCGCGGAAGGGGAACAGGTGCTCATCTCCTGCGACGAGAGTTTGATCCTGTATCTGCCGCGCCGGGCGAAGCTATCCCTGGACCGCGTCTCCGGGGATGCCGCCTTGCAGGCGCTACAAGGTCCGCTGGTGATGGGATCCGTGGATGGGGACCTGTCCATGAACGACCTCGATCAGGTAACCCTGGAGGCGGTCTCCGGTGACGCCTCCCTCCGCAACATGGGTGTTCTGGACATCCAGAAGGTTGCGGGCGACCTGTCCTTACGCGGCGGACGGGGAAGTTGTGCGATCGAGTCGGTCAACGGGGATGCCGCGGTGCACAGCGTGACGGGCGGTGTGACCTTTAAGACTATCAATTCTGACCTGACCCTCAGCAAAGTGCGCGGCGAGGTGGAGGTTGGTGTGTCGGTTGGCGGGGATGTGTCCGTGCGGGATGTGGAGGGTGGGGTGGCCCTCAAGCAGGTGGGGGCCGACCTTTACCTGCGCAATGTGCGCGGGGCGGTGGAGGCCAATGCCGGGGCCGACGCCACTTTGTATTTACAGCCACTTCCCGGACAGGAGTACCACATTCAGGCCGGAGGGGACCTGCTCGTGCGCCTGCCGCCGGATGCAGATGCGAAGCTGCATCTCACCGGCAGTTCTCCCGAGGACATCCAGGTGGATTTCCCCGGGGTTGAATTGAAGGGTGGGCAGAAGGAGCAAGAGGTCACTTTAGGCAACGGCGCTGCGCAGATGTTCCTGGCTGCCTCAGGTGATTTGATCGTCACCAGCCGGGCTGAGAAGTGGGACTCGGCTGCGGATTTCGGCTTCGGCATGCTGGATAACTTCGAAATGCCTGAAATTCCGGGCATCCCTCCGATCCCTCCGATCCCTCCCATTCCGGCTCTGTCACCGGAATTGAACGAACGCATCACCCGGCGGACGAGGGAGGCGGTAGAGCGGGCCCAATCCAGGATTGAGGCTGCCAACCGCCGGGCCGAGGCCCGGGTCGCGGCCGCAATGCGCCGGGCGGAGGCCAAGGCGCGCGCTTCCGAGGCACGCGCCCGCAACTGGCATGGAAGGCTCGTCATGGGTGGCCGGTCGGGTGCGAACCCATCCGGCCAGGCGCCCGAGAAGGGTGAACCGGTCAGCGACGAGGAGCGCCTGACGATCCTGAAGATGCTGAAGGAGAAAAAGATCTCCCTCGAAGATGCCGAGAAATTACTGGCAGCCCTGGAAGGAAAATAAACACCGACCGTCTTCTCCCCTAGCCCCTAGCCCCTCGCCTTGACTACGGGATGGTGGGACGGGGAGCAGAGATGAAGGAGCACGCCATGACTGACCGGGAACGCGCACAGGTCTTGAAGTTGATCGAAGAAGGCCGGATTACGCCGGAGGAGGGACTGCGCCTGCTGCAGGCCCTGGAGCAGAATCCTGCCGAGGACGAGGTCCGTCCGTCGGAACCGGCGGCTGCCCCTCATCCAGAGCAGGACCCCGGGCAGGCAGAAAGCGGGGCGCGGCCCGGACCCTTTCCGGACCCGGCTGTCCAGCGCGGGGTGGAGATCACCCGCCGATTGTGGTTGTTCATCCCTCTGGCGACCGGCACGCTGGTCACCGTACTCGGCGGATGGATCATGTACGCCAATATGCATCCGTCCTCTTTCAATGCCTGGTTTTACTGTCTGGGACTGCCGGTAGTGCTCGTCGGCGTAGCCCTCATGGCATGTGGATCCGCCAGCCAAACGGCACGCTGGATCTACCTGCGTGTCGAGCAGAAGCCGGGCGAGCGCCCCCGGCACATCGCCCTGGGCTTCCCCCTGCCGCTGGGCCTGGCAGCCTGGATCCTGCGGAACTTCGGGCATTACATTCCCAATATGGACCAATTCACGGTGGATGAGGTCTTCGTGGCCCTCGGCCAGACGACTTCCTCGGATTCGCCGCTGGTGGTCAACGTGGATGAAGGGGCTGGCGGTGACCGGGTCCAGGTCTATCTCGGATAAGCGTCCGGGGCGGACCGGCTTGAGATTAATAGCAGGAGGTTGGTAATGGCAAGCAGTGAAGAACGGATGAAGATTTTGAAGATGATCGAAGAAGGCAAGTTGAGCGCCGAGGAGGGGACGCGATTGCTCTCAGCCTTGAGCAGCGGCAGCCGGCTGGTGTCCTCAGCGGGGGGCCTCGCGGCCAGCGGCGCCAAGTGGCTGCGCGTGCGCGTCACCGATGTCAATACCGGGCGGTCCAAGGCCACGGTGCAAATCCCGATCGCCCTGATCGATGCCGGGATGAAGATCGGCGCCCATTTCGCGCCGGAGATCGATGGCGTGGACATGACCGAGCTGATGGAGGCCCTGCGCACCGGCATGACCGGTAAAATCATCGACGTAACCGATGACGAGGACGGCGAACATGTCGAGATCTTCGTGGAGTAGGCCATGATGACCCCGGAAACCTTGGAAGAGACATTTCAGGTCACCGGTCCGGCGCGCCTGAACCTGAGCAACATTCGCGGTTCGGTGGATCTCAGGCGCGGTGAAGATCAGCACATCCATGTCACCGCGGTCAAGCAGGCGCATAGCGGTGATGTCGATGGGACCGAGGTCGAATGGTCCCAGGCGGCCGACGGGGCCGTGACCATCGCCACGCACTTCCGAGACGCCCCCTGGAGCTGGTTGTTGGGTTCGCACCCCTGTTGCGTGGATTATGTGGTGAAAGCGCCGCGCACCTGTTCACTTAAAGTCAAAGGGGTGAGCAGCACCATCTCTGTGGAAGGTTTTGAAGGTGAATTCGAGTTCCACTCGGTCAGCGGTGAGGTCTCGTTGCATGACCTGACCGGCCCGGTCAGAATCCACACGGTGAGCGGGGCGGTCTCCGCTGAGGACCTCAAGGGGGCCCTCCATCTGGAGACCGTCTCGGGAGACGCCGAACTCAAGTCGGGGAACCTGCCGTCCGTAGAGGCCAGCACAGTCAGCGGGAAGGTGGACTTGCAGACGCCGTTGGGGCAAGGATCGTATCGCTTCAGATCGGTATCGGGCGATGTACACCTGAGGGTCCCCCCTGAAAGCCGCTGTTCGCTTGAACTGCATACCCTGAGCGGAGAGATCCGGACGGATTTCCCGCAGAGAAGCGCCTTCCGGACGCACGGCTCTCGTGTAGCAGAAGTTCGGGGCGGTGGTGTTCAGATCTCCCTGAACAGCATATCGGGCGATCTACGGCTGGATTGTGATGGGGAGCTCCTGGCGGACGTCTCTGCAAGGGGAACCCCCTCGGCGGGTGAGCGCCGTGCGGTCCTTGAACGCGTGGAGCGCGGCGAGATAACCATCGAAGAAGCACTCGCCCTGCTGTGAGCTTAGACCAGAAGGGGAGAACATGAACGCACGACCGAAGAGCAAAGACCAGCCCGATTACGGGAACTGGGTGTCCAAAAAGCTGATCTATGTGCCGGGAATTGTCTCCCTGGCTTTCTGGGGATTGGCATTCCTGTCCCTGTGGTGGATGCTCCCGGCCGCGCTCTTCCTGTGTGTGGCGGTTTACTTTGGCTATGCCAGGTTTCTCTTCTCTTCGCGAGGGAAAAATATTCAGGCCCGCATCCGGGGACTGGTGCTAGACCACCTGGATTGGAAGGGCGAAGGACAGGCTCTGGACATCGGTTGCGGTGGCGGCGCCTTGGTCATCGAGCTGGCCCGCCAGCACCCGCAGGCCAAGGTCTGCGGGATCGACTCGTGGGGCGAAGATTGGGAATACTCCCAAACGGTCTGCGAGCAGAACGCCCAGCTGGAGGGGGTCGGAGAGCGGGTCATTTTTCGGAAAGGCAGCGCCTCGGAACTGCCGTTTGATGATGAATCCCTGGATGCCGTGGTGAGCAATCTGGTTTTCCACGAGGTCAAGGAGACTCCAGACAAGCGCGAGCTTGTCCGGGAGGCCCTGCGGGTGCTGCGCAAGGGCGGGAAGTTCGCCTTTCAGGATTTGTTCCTGTTCGAGCGCTCGTACGGCAGCCCGGCTGAGCTGGTCGAGACGCTCCGCGGCTGGGGTATGAGCCGGGTGGAGTTCATCCCGACCCGCGAGGCGACCTTCATCCCGCACACCCTGAAACTGCCCTTTATGGTCGGCACGCTCGGCCTGCTCGCCGGCGAGAAATGAATCCGGGCTCGCGCCAGGTACCTGGGCGTCATCGGTGCCTTCCATGTCGTCTAGATATTGATCCCCGGAATGAATTTGGCTGGGGAAGCCGAAGAGCATCATAAGCAGAACCTCCCGCTGGTTTTGGGCCAGCGGGAGGTTCTTTATAGTGTGTTTTTCTGCTTTTCCAGGAGCAGCGGACCGACCCGGTCGATGATCCAGCCAAAAGCCAGTTCGGCCCAGGGGACTAGCCTTAGCCAGTTGGGCACATAAATGACCCGCTGGGGGCGCCGGATCAGGCCCCAGATGCGGCCGGCAACCGCTTCGGCGCTGACCCCCACCTTCTCGGTCGGGACGTGTAGACCGTTCTCATGCTGGAGGGCGGCCTCCCCGAATTCGGTCCGGACCGCTCCGGCCCGCACCACGCTGATATGCACACCGGTCCAGCTGAGTTCACGGAAAAGGGCAGTACTGAAGTTGTCGAGGAAGGATTTGGTTGCTCCGTAGAGGGCTATGCCCTGGCTGGGGATGCTGCCGGAGATCGAGCCAACATTGATGATGTGGCCGGCATTGCGCTCACGCATCCTGTGCAGAAAACCAAGGGTGAGCTGGACCACCGCCTCGACATTGACCTGCAGCATTTCCAGGGCGGTTTTCCAGGACATCTCATCGCCGTAGCCGTACCAGCCCAACCCGGCATTGTTGACCAGGATGTCGATTTCCCCGAAGTGTCTGGCGACCTCCTCGAACACGCGTAGTCGGTCCGCCTCGCGGGTCAGGTCGGCACCGATGGCGTAGGCCCGCCCGCCTGCCTGACGGATTTCCTCGGCCAGACGGTCCAGACGGTCCTGCCGCCTGGCGACCAGCACGACCTGCAGGCCTTCCTTCGCCAGCCGTTTCGCGGTGGCTGCGCCGATGCCGGAGGAAGCCCCGGTCACCACGGCCACTTTATCTTTCCAGGGGTTATCGTCCACGAGATTACCTTTAGCCTTGTAAGAGCTGATATTCGGTGCGCAGGGCAAAAAAGCTCCACGGCGCGCCGGCCAAGTCGCTAAGCCAGAACAGCAGGATGACACAGGGGATCAGGCATGTCAGCACGCAAACGGTCACGAAGGCTGCCGCCCCGCCGCGTGTGAGCAGCGTCCAGCGAAAGAGCGGCACCAGAGTCTCCCGCCCGGTCATCATGGAAAAGAAGCCCATGAAGATGAGCGGCATGCCTGCCAGGTGGATCCAGACCTCGTGCATGAGCGAGAGGCTTACCAACCTCAGCAGCGGGTTGGGGAAGAAGACCAGCATGAGGCCCAGGCCGGCGACATAAATGCCGAAAAGGAAGGCGCTTTTAGCCGAGCCGTTCACTTCAGCCTCGGAGAGGATATTTTCAACATAGTCCCTTTAAGGTTCAAAGAGCACTTCTCCCTTGGGTGCGGGCGCCTTTTTGCCCGCAGCATAGACCAGGCCGAGCAGCGCAAGGTGGACGGTGCTGACCAGCAGGATGAGCCACAGGATTTCGTGATATCCGCCGGCAAGTGTGAACAGGATATCGGAAAAGTGGAATAAAACGACCACCGCGAAGATTGGCAGATCACCTTTCAGCGTCAGCGGGGACTTCATCCTGCCCCGCCAGAAGACGGCCAGCAGGATGGTCGGGAAGAGGATGTGGAAAGCCAGCATGATCCATTCACCCTTCGTTCCCTTGGTAAAGAACGGCGCCAGCCACAGCAGGTACTGCGAGAGCGGGCTGACCATGGTTAGGAGTGCCAGGAAAATTGCCAGGAACGGATAAATATAGCCCACGACCGGTTTGTATCCGGAGCGTGTAAACCACCATCTCCCGATCAAGAAATAGGCCGCCGCGTAGGCCATGATCAGGGTCCAGCCTGGAAAGTTGTAGACCGGCACGCCGTAAATGTTCACGGCACCCCGGGGAAGCAGCCAGCTCCAGCGGCCGCTGGTCAGACCATTAACAGTGAAGACCTGCCTGCCGGTGTAAGGGTCCAGTGAAAAATCCTGCAGCATTCCGAACAATCCGACAATGAAGGGCTTGCACCAGGCCGGGATTTCCATCTTGTCCAGCAGCCAGAGACCGGTCACCAGGACGTCCATTTCGATCAACGGGACGGTCAGCGGCACGTCGCCGATCATCAGCAGCGAGCGCCCGTAGACGTACCATCCCTGCACGACGGCAAAGTTCTCGTAGATGCTGGCGTAGAAAAAGACAAAGCAGAAACACTCCAGCATGACGACGGCCGGATGCCGGCTCTTGCGGACGATGAAGACCGCCACCAGCAAGGTGATCAGGATGGTCAGGATATCGGCGAGCAGCCAGGGCACCGGCATGGGATGCTGGAACAAGTACTGCACGATGATTTCTCCTGGTGGAGGGGACTATCGATCGTAGTCAACGGCTGGTCGGCTGATCTCGCCGGCGTGCAGGAATGAGGCTGCTGCGCCTGACGGGCGAAAAGCAGGCCGAGGACATCAGACACGTGTGTCAGGAACCAGATCGTGGAAGAGGTCCCCGCGAGATTGAGACGAATGACACCGCAATCCAGGGATTCATTAAGCAGCTCCAGTCTTCTTGAACAGGCGGCCATTTTCCAGGAACCAGCGCGTCGTATCCGCGATTGACTCGTAAAGCATACGCGGATGGTAGCCCAGCGCGCGGGTGGCCTTGGCGTGGCTGATCTGTGAGTTGCTCTGCAGGACTTCCAGCGAGTAATGGGTCAGGCGCGGTTTGGCCTTGCTCAGGCGATAGTAGATTGGCGTGAACCGCGCGGCAAATTCCGCCAGATTGAGGGGGATTTTGATGCGCGTGAAGGCCTTACCGGTCACCTCACGTACTGTTTCCAGCAGGTAACGCACCGAAATGCGCTGACCGGAAAGGATGTAGCTTTCGCCCTTTTGGCCCTTTTCCTCCGCCAGGATTATCCCGTCAACCACATCGCGCACGTCGACGAAGTCGTAGGCCCCGTCCACGTAGGGCGAGGTCTTACCTAGGGCCGCGTCCAGGATGACGCTGCCCATTTCGGAACGGCGATAGTCATAGGGGCCGATCACCCCGGTCGGGCAAACGATCACAGCGTCCAGGCCATCAGCTGCGGCTTTCTGGACCTCCAGGCTGGCTTCTGCCTTCGAACGGTCATAAGCCCCATAGGGGTTGTCCAGGTCAAACGGCAAGGTCTCGTCGATTAATACACCGGACGGGGCGCGGCGGATGGCGTGGATCGAGCTGGTGTACACTAGCCGTCGTACCCCCGCCTGGCGCGCCGCGGCCAGGATGTTGCGGGTCCCTTGAAGGTTGACACGCCGGACAAAGGAGTCATCACCGGGCATAATCGAAATAATTCCGGCTAGGTGGAAGACTTTCTCCACGCCCTTAAGAGCGGCTTTCAGGCTGTCGGGATCAAGCACGTCGCCCACGACCCGTTCGACATCCAGCCCCGCAATTGGCGTGGTGTCCTCCCCGCGCCAGATCAGGGCGCGCACCTTTTCCCCTTTTTCGATCAATTTCCGTACTAGGACATTTCCGATATGTCCGGTGGCACCGGTGACGAGGATCATGAAGATCTCCTTTCTTCAGGACGAATGATTGCTAGGATTTTGCCAGGCCGTTCATCAGAATCTGCATGCTCTGTTCTGCTACTTTCTGCCAGTCCGCCCCCTGAGGATCCAGAATACCCTGGAGCAACAACCCGACCGCCAGGGAAACAATGACCTGGGCGGTGGCCTGCGGATCCACGGCTTTGATCGAACCTTCGGCAATCCCTTCTTCAACCAGCCTGGCGAAAAGTTCATGGTAGTGACGGTAAGGCGCGATGGTCGCCTCCCAGACGGCCTGGTCGCGGCTGGCCTGCAACCAGAACTCCAGGAACATCGGCAGGCGGTCCTGGGCGGAGGCAAAGACCAGAGGAAGCATTCCGGTCATCCGGATGAATGTCTCTGGCACAGTACCCTGACGCATCGCTGCCAAGGCCGGATCAAGCGACTGCAGCCAGCCTTGGAGGAGTGCCAGAAAGATCGCCTGTTTGCTCGGAAAGTGATGGTAAAAAGCCCCCTTGCTCACTCCGGCTGCCGTGCAGATGTCATCCACACTGGCAGCATCGTAGCCTTTGGTTGCAAAGCAGGTGGTAGCTGCAGTCAAAATACGGGTGCGGGTTTCCTCGCTGCGCTGTTGGGTCATGGGTTTATTCCTTGGACGGGAAAATATACCGACCAGTCGGTATGTTTATCATAATGCAGTCAAGGGGAGAAGTCAAGAACTACGGGTTTACGGTTCGCTAACAAATTGGGGGATGTGCAGGTGCGAAAACTGCTCGAGGCGGATCCAGTACGAATCCTGCCTGAAGAATCGTGGAAGAGTCGCGCGGGTCTGGAACCTCAATCGGGCTTGGAGATCAAGGCTTTGTCTCAAGGCGCGACCGGCAAAAGCAGGCCCTTCTCAGGAACCGGTTTTTGCGACTCGATTCTGAATCAAGCGGGGAAGCTGGAATCACTGGGTCGGTCGAGCAAGCCCCCTGCCGCCCAACCCATCAATCGACGGTCAGTGTTTTGCTCAAATTGCGGGGAAAGTCCGGGTCGTAACCGCGGGCTATGCTCATATGGTAAGCGAGCAGCTGGAGCGGCAGGACCGCCAGGAGCGGGGCGATGGATGGCCCGGATTGGGGAAGTGTGATCAAGTCGCTGGCATTGGCCGCGAGACGCGCATCCTGCTCGGCGATGGCGATCGCCCGCCCGCCGCGGCAGGTGACCTCGTTGATTCCGCTCACGATCAGCGGCACGTCCTCCGGCCCGGCGATGAACAGCACCGGATACCCCTGGCTGACTGCGGAGAGCGGCCCATGCTTAAACTCGGTGGAGAGCATGCCCTCGCAATGCGCATAGGTAATCTCCTTGAGTTTCAATGCCCCTTCCAGAGCGATTGGCAGGGTCGCGCCGTATCCCAGGCAATAGAGATCGTTCCAGGGGTTGATGGCCGCGGCCAGGGACTGCACCTGCGGCTCGACGGCCTCCAGCGTCTTCTCCATCAGTTCGGGGATGCGGGCCAGCTCGCCGGTGTCCCGGCCGGCCATGCGGTTAGCCAGATAGAGGAAGGTGACCATCTGGTTTGTGAAGGTTTTAGTAGCCGGGACGCTGATCTCGTAACCGCAGCACAGCGGCAGCCAGCAGGAGGTTGCTTTGGTCAGGGCCGAGCCGATCACATTGGCCAGTCCGAAGGCGGTCATGCCTCGCCCTTCGGCGATCTGTAGGGCGTTCAGGACGTCCTTGGTTTCCCCGGACTGGCTGACGAACAGGCCCACATCTTCATGGTTCACTGCCGGCGCATACTGAGGAATGAACTGGGGTGCCAGGACCGGAAGCACTGTACGCCCGGCCAGCTGGGCAAAATAGACCGCACCGGCTAGGCAGGCGTGGTAGCTCGTCCCGCAGCCGATGAAGTACAAGTGACGCGCCGCCCGCATCTTGGCGAGGACGGTATCAACCTCGGGGTTGCCTTCCAGCATGTGCAGGACCTCACGCGCCACCTGGGCCTGCTCATGAATTTCCTTCAGCATGAAGTGAGCGTAGCCGCCCTTCTGAACGGCATCCATGCTTTCGGTGACGATCTCTGGCTCGCGCTGGATGATCTTGCCGTCCTTGACCGAGCGTAGTTCGACCCGGTCTGCCCAAAGACGGATGATCTCGCCATCCTGGATGCGGACGACCTTGCGGGTCAGCGGGAGGATCGAAGGCAGGTCCGAGGAAACGCAGGTGAAACCCTCGCCCAGTCCGACCACCAGACCGGAGCCTTTCTTGATGGCGTACAGCTGATCGTCGTCTGCCCTGCCGATGACGAAGGCATAATCGCCGGCCAGGTCACCGTATGCCAGGCGAATGGCGTCCAGGAATTCGTAACCTTTGCGGACGTAGCGCTCGACCGCGTGGACGCAGGATTCGCCGTCGTTCTGTGAGCGGACGGTCATGCCTTCGCGGATGAACTGCTGGCGCAGCTCAAAATTGTTGACCACATTGCCGTTGTGGGCTCCGACCATGCTGCCGCTCGAATCGAGGTGGGGCTGGGCGTTGACCTGGGAGGGCTCCCCAAAAGTGGCCCAGCGCAGCTGGGTGATGCCGCGCTGGCCGACCATCTCCTGAAAGTTGTATTTCTGAGCGACATCGTCTACGCGGCCGACATCCTTGCGCAGGTCGATCTTGCCATGATGAAGAGTAGCCGCCCCGACCGAGTCGTAGCCGCGATAGGTCAGCCGCTGGGCGGCCTCGATCAACGTTGGTCCGAGGGTTTGATCTTTATCCGTGACAATCCCGAAGATCCCGCACATACAGGTCCTTTCAAGGTTTGGTCTGGTACAAGGGATAAGTTTACCATCCCCGGAAACCTCAGCCGACTGCGGTCCAACGATGGCTGTTCCCAATCTTTGAGACCTCCCTGTGTGGATTGGGAGCGGCAGGGCGGCCGTGCTTTAATTTTTTGGGGGCGGTCGAGCCGGCCGCCCCCAGGAGGGTCATCCTTGCTTCCCGTAATCTTCCGGCAGGTAGCAGCACAATACCAGCTCGCGCGCCGCCTTCACGTCGTCCATGCGTCCGAAGGGGGTCTCGTGGGGAGCCTCCTTGAGCAGTTCCGGCTGGGTCCTGGCCTCCTCGGCGATTTTAAGCAGCGCCTCGACAAAGGCGTCCAGCGTGACTTTGTTCTCGGTCTCGGTCGGCTCGATCATCAATGCCTCGTGAACGATGAGCGGGAAATAGTTGGTCGGGGGGTGAAAATTGTAATCCATCAGCCGCTTGGCAACATCCAGGGCCCGGACACCGGGCGCCTGCGCCCACTGGATGTCGGCGACGAACTCGTGCATGCACACGCGGTCATACGGGATCGGGTAGACCCCTTTTAATCGGGCCTTGAGGTAGTTGGCGTTCAGCACCGCGTACTCGGATACCTGGCGCAGTCCGTCCGCGCCGTTCATCGCAATATAGGTGTAAGCACGCACGAACATGCCGAAGTGGCCATGGAAGGCTTTGACCCGCCCGATGCTCTTCTTCGGGGTGACGAAACCGAACAGCGGGCCTTGCTCCTCATCGCCTTCTTCGAGGATCCCGACTAGCGGTCCCGGGAGGAAATCCGCCAGCTGCGCGGTGACCGCCACCGGCCCTGAGCCTGGACCGCCTCCGCCGTGAGGGGTGGAGAAGGTCTTGTGCAGGTTGAAGTGCATGACATCAAAACCGACGTCGCCGGGACGCAGGATGCCGAGCAGGGCGTTCAGGTTGGCGCCGTCTCCGTAGACAAGGCCGCCGCAGTCGTGAACGATCTGGATGACCTCTTCCAGGTGTTCATCGAAGAGCCCCAGTGTGTTCGGGTTGGTGAGCATCAAGCCGACCACGGATTCATCGCATGCGGTCCGTAGCGCCGCCCGGTCCACATTGCCGCGCGCGTCGGAGGGGATCTGCACGATTTCCAGGTTGTTCATGGCCGAGGAGGCCGGGTTGGTGCCGTGGGCCGAATCGGGGATGAGCATCTTGGTGCGCCTGGCATCCCCGCGATCCTTATGGTAGGCCCGCATGATCAGCACGCCGGTCAGCTCGCCGTGCGCCCCGGCGGCCGGCTGCAAGGTGATGGCTGGAAAGCCGGAAATTTCCTTCAACCATTCCTGGAGAGTGTACATGAGGTACAGGTTGCCTTGGACCGTCTCGACCGGCTGCAGCGGATGGGTGTGGGCGAACCCGGGCAGGCGGGCGAGATCCTCATTGATCTTCGGGTTGTACTTCATCGTGCAGGAACCCAGCGGATAAAAGCCATCATCCACGCTGTAGTTGTATTTGGACAGCTTGACGAAATGACGGACGACATCCACTTCAGCCACTTCCGGGAGGGGCAGCTCCTTCCGCAAAAGTCCTGTCGGGAGTTTGGCTCGCGGCACGTCCGGTTCTGGGAATGTGACCCCGGTGCGCCCGGGGGAAGAGAGTTCATAAATCGTCGCTTCAGTCATGGCGCGCCTCCGCTAAAACTTCCACCAGGGCGTCAATCTCTTCTTTCGTGTTCATTTCGGTCACGGCCACCAGCATGCGGTCCTTGAGGGCGGGATAGTCCTGCCCCAGGTCGTAGCCGCCCAGGATGCCGTGGTCGAGCAGATGCGCATTGACCTGCTCAACCGGTATCGGGCAGCAGACCGAGAATTCGTGGAAGAAGGGGGTATCGAAGCAAAGCTCGTAGCCCTTGACCCGTTTAATTTGATCGGCGGCGTAATGGGCCTTGTGATAGCACAGCTCTGCCACCTGCCGCAAGCCGGTTTTTCCGAGCACGGACAGGTACACGGCACAGGCCAGCGCCATCAGGCCCTCGTTGCTGCAGATGTTCGAGGTGGCGCGCTCGCGCTTGATATGCTGTTCTCGGGCGGTCAGGGTCAGGACAAAGGCCCGCTGGCCGCGGTTGTCGAGGGTTTCGCCGACCAGCCTGCCGGACATCTTGTGGACGTACTGCTTGCGGGTGGTGAAGAAACCCAGGTAAGGGCCGCCAAAGGAGAGCGGGATGCCCAGCGGCTGGCCCTCGCCTACGACCATGTCCGCCCCCATTTCGCCGGGGGTCTTGAAGAGCGCCAGGGCGGTGGGGTTGGCAGCCACACACACCAGTGCGCCTTGGCCGTGAGCGGCCTCGATCAGCTTGGCCAGATCGTACACGCGTCCAAAGAAATCCGGGTACTGAATGACGACCAGGGCCGTGTTTCCGTCGATCAGGCTTTCCAGGGCCTCCGGGCCGACCTCCAGGTCTGCCGTCGGATCATCACCGGCCAGTTCCAGTCCCATGCCCTGCACATAGGTACGCAATGTCGCACGGTATTGCGGGTGGACGGTCGGCGAGATGACGATCTTCGACCGCTTGCCGTGGAATTGGGCGTGGGCCATATTGGCGGCCTCGGCCACCGCGGTGGCTCCGTCGTAATGGGAAGCGTTCGAGACCTCCATGCCGGTCAGGGCCGTGATCAACGACTGGTATTCGAAGATGGCCTGCAAGGTGCCCTGGGAGATCTCCGGCTGGTAGGGGGTGTAGGCGGTGTAGAACTCCCCCCGCCGCAGCACGTAGTCAACGACCGAGGGGATGTAATGGTTGTAGACGCCAGCCCCCAAAAAGGATACCAGGTCCCCGCGGATATTTTCATTGTCAGTCGCCAGCTCCATTAACTCGGAGGAAGCCTCCATCTCGGTCAATGCCGGAGGCAGGTCCAGCTTCGGAAAGCGATGCTTGGAGGGGACATCCTGGAACAGGTCCTCCAGCTTCTTGACGCCGATCGTGGCGAGCATCGCATCCCGCTCTTTCGGGGAATGAGGAATATAGGTCATGGGTGCTCCTTGGCGGTCCGCTGCTCTGGGAAAGCCCGCGGAGGGCCGGCCGCGTGCTAGTGGGCTCTCTCTTCGCAGTACTTGGTGTAGGCGGCAGCGTCCATCAGGCCGGAAATTTTTCCAGATTCAACCTTGACCATCCAGCCTGCCCCATAGGGATCCTTATTCAGGATCTCCGGGCTGTTGGCCAGTTCCTCGTTGATTGCCACCACCTTGCCGCTGGCTGCGCTGTAAGTCTCCGCAGCTGCCTTGACCGACTCGACCGAGGCGATTGGCTTTCCAGCCTCGAGCACGTCACCGGCCGAAACGAGGATCTCCACGAAGACAATATCCGAGAGCTGTCCCTGGGCATAATCGGACAGCCCCATGGCGCCCGTGGAGGGGTCAAACCATTCGTCGGTCTTGGTATATTTGAGATGAGCTGGTATGTTCATGGTTTCTCCTTGGTTATAGATTGTCCTGGCAAAAGAAAGAGGGCGCACGTGGACAGAATGTGCGCCCTCTGTTATCTTCACCTGAGAGATTCGCCTCGAAGCCGTCGCATGGGCGAGGGAGAGGTTTGCCCCGTCGGTGTCTCCTTGCGGAGGCTTTCCAGAGGAAGGCAGGACAGGGTCCTTTTGCCTGAGAGTTTCGTCCGATCGCGGCTGCGTCCGGATTTGCCCCTTCGGCTCCCCAGGTCTTGTTTGGGGTCTCTTCCCTGTTCCGTTTTAAGTTATGTTTTCATTCTAAGGGGGAGGCCGACAAAAGTCAAGGGCCGATGACCGTTGAGTCAAAAAACGCGGCGACTTCCGGTACGAGGCGCTAATTAATGGGCGCCGATATGCACAGTCCGTCCGGAGGACAAAGGCCGATCAACTCAATGCTGCCGCGCCGATCCTGGCAAAGTAGGTCTTCACGGTCGTGTCGCTGTAGAAGACCAGCGCGACGACGCCGACGATGCATGAAAGGAAGTTACCGAAGAGGAAACAGCAGATCTCAAGGATGGCGATCGTCTGGTTCAGATGGACCGGTTGGGGTGGGAACGACAGCAATTTGATCGCATACAGGATTTCGAAGATCCCCAGGACGATGGGCAGGAGACCCAGCGGCGCGATGCAGAGTAGGACGAGGCTCAATGCCATTCCGATCGAGGCGCCCAGTCCGGCCATGATATTGATCACCCCGCTGACGAGGGTCAGGATGGCGAGCGCGGTCACCAACCCCGGCTTTTCCGGGCCGGTTGCCACGGGCTGCGAGACGACCGTGGCCATTGCCGGAGGGGTGGGGAGTACGGGAGCGGTTGGCGGGTTGGCTTCGACCGGTGGGGTCAGAGGCACGGATTTTTTGGCTGGCATCGGGTTCCTCCTGGCTGTGTTTTGGTGCCACTCTCATATACGAGGAACCCGGCCTTGGGTCGCGGCGTCAGGCGGTCGGTGCCTGCCTGCTGACGGCCAGTCCGAACTGCCCGAAGAGATGCGCAAAGACCAGCGCAACGTAAAGACCGACGCCTAGGCCGATCACGAACGCCACCAGCTGTCCGACGCAGGGGATCAAGCCGAAAAGCCCTCCCACCGCACCGGCAACCAGCGTTGCACCGATGGAGGTGGCCAGGTAAATTCCCCAGGCTGTGAAGAATGCCCCGGCATCCTTCCCGATCAGGGCGAAAAACTCCTGCAGCTGGAAAAAGGTGCCGAACCTCCCCTGGCGGGCATACTGGAGATAGGCGCAGGGGAAGATGATCGAGAGGGCCACTCCGTACAGGATGGCCAGGCACCCCAGACAGGCCAGGGCAACCCCGCCCGCCGTGGACAGGATCTGGCCGATGTTTTGCGTGTTTGTGTTTCCGGCCAGCACCGCCGGGATCAGCATAAGGCCCGCGGGCACGCTGAGCACGATCAGGACGGGCAGGAAATACACCAGGCCCGCCAGGAAGACCATCAACCCGTCCATGAACTTCCGGCCCAGGTCGGTCCAGTCAGGCAGTGGTTCCGGGTCGCCCCGCAGAAGCCGGCGCATGATTTCTATGAGATAACCGGCGGTGGCGAAGTTCAAAATGGGCACGAGGGTGATCACGATGCCCAGCCCCACTTTGGTTGTCCACGCCTTGTCTTCGAATGGATAGGTGAATGCTTTTCCGAGATTCATGGCCCTCTCCTTCGATTAAATTTAAATTGAGTCTATCATGAAATCTCTTGCGCCTATTCCAACGCGACCCGGCTTAATACCAAATAAGCCTGCCAGCCGGCAGGCTTATTATAACGAGATTAATGGTTAGGCTACCCAGTGTTGACCGCGGATGAACTTGCCAACGACGGGAATATCGAAGTATTTCCCCTGATAGGCGAGGACTGCCGGCCAGAAGAGGAGCAGCCACAGGATGGGAGCTATGCACGCCAGGATCACCGTGATGCCTAAGATTACGCCGACAACCCAGACAACCACATTGATCGCCAGCGCCTGGACCGCGTGGAACTTGATGAATGGGCGCTTCTTCTTGTCATCCATGAGGAGCATGATGATGGCGATGGGGAAAATTGGATAGCCTAAGGCCGCCCAAATTTTATCATCGCTGGTAATATCCGAACTCATTGATTGTTGAGCCATTTAATCCTCCACAGGTTCTAAATGATGAGTGAGATTTGCGTTATTTTACATCTAATCTGGACAAAAAGCAACCGATTTAGCCTCAAATGTGTGTTAATTCGCCCAGGTGGTCTGTGCTAGAATCACGGCGTGATCTCCTCTCCGCGCCTCGTTTTTATAGGATCCCCTGATTTCTCCGTTCCGGTGCTGAACGCCCTGGTCCGGGGCTATCGGCTGATCGGGGTGGTAACCCAGCCTGACCGTCCGGCAGGGCGCGGCCGGGAGCTCAGCACACCGCCGGTTAAACGCGCCGCCCAGGCACTCGGTCTCCCCCTGATCCAGCCCGAAAAAATACGCATCCCCGAGGCGATGACAGACCTGCGCGCCTGGGCACCCGACCTGATCGTGGTGGCCGCCTTCGGGCAGATTCTGCGCGCGGAGCTGCTGGCGCTGCCCCGTTACGGCTGCCTCAACGTGCATGCCTCGCTGCTGCCGCGCTGGCGCGGCGCGGCACCGGTCCAGGCTGCCGTTCTGGCAGGTGATACCCAGACCGGGATCAGCATCATGAAAATGGACGCGGGGGTGGATACCGGACCGCTCTTAAGCCAGCGGTCCCTGCCGATCGCAGCGGAGGATACCGCCGGGACGCTGCTTGAAAAGCTGGCCCAACTGGGTGCAGATCTTTTGCTGGAAACCCTGCCGGACTACCTCAGCGGAAGCATCCTGCCACAGCCTCAGCCTGCGGAAGGCATCACCTATGCACCTATGGTAAAAAAGGAAGACGGCCGTCTGGACTTCACCAGGCCAAGCGTGGAACTGGCGCGGCGTGTGCGAGCATTTCAACCCTGGCCTGGAACGTGGATGCCCTGGCGGGATAGTGTTCTCAAAATCCTGCGGGTGAGCACGGGCGCGGCTCAGGCCCCTCCCGGGGCGAGAACCGTCTATCGAGGTTTACCGGCAGTCGGCACGGCGGATGGCCTGCTCATTTTCGAAGAGGTCCAACCGGCCGGCAGGAAAGCCATGCAGGGGAAAGCATTCCTAGCCGGCGTTCGTGATTGGGCAACCCCGGCAAGCGGGTAATTTCGCGGCCCTCCACACCCAACTCAAATCTCTCCTAAAAAGTTCAAGGCCGAGGAGACTGACCTGCTCGTTACCGGAAGTCTGGTTAGTCCTGATGACTCTCCAGATGAAAACAGGCCCAGGATCTCCCGCCCGACGTGGTGGGATTTTTGATATACAATAAGGCCTCCAGGAGAATATTATGGCCAAATACGTTGCCGCCATCGACCAGGGGACCACCAGCACTCGTTTTATCGTCTTTGACCACACCGGCGCGATCGTTGCCGTGGACCAGAAGGAACATCAGCAGATCTATCCAAAACCGGGCTGGGTGGAACACGATCCGCTGGAGATATGGACACGGACACAGGAGGTCATTCAGGGTGCTCTGCAGAAGGGGAAAATCTCCGTAAACGATATCGCGGCGGTCGGCGTTACCAACCAGCGTGAGACGACCGTGGTGTGGGACAAACTTACCGGCAGACCAGTCTACAACGCCGTGGTCTGGCAGGATACGCGCACCGATGCCCTCTGCAACGAGCTGGCGCGGGACGGCGGCCAGGATCGCCTGCGCGCCAAGACCGGCCTGCCTCTGGCGACTTACTTCTCCGGGCTGAAGATTCAATGGATCCTGGAGAATGTGCCGGGGGCCCGCCGGAAAGCGGAGAAAGGTGAACTGCTCTTCGGCAATATGGATACCTGGGTGATCTGGAACCTGACCGGTGCGCACGTCACAGATGTCACCAATGCCAGCCGCACGCTGCTGATGAACCTGCAGACCCTGGACTGGGATGAGGAGAACCTGAAGCTGCTCCGCGTCCCGCGCGCCATGCTGCCTGAGGTCTGCTCATCATCCGAAATTTATGGAAAAGCGAGAGGGGTGTTGGACGGCGTGCCGGTGGCGGGTGATCTGGGCGACCAGCAGGCCGCCCTGTTCGGCCAGACCTGCTTCAACCCCGGCGAGGCCAAGAACACCTACGGTACAGGCTGTTTCATGCTCCTGAACATGGGCGAACTGCCGGTCCCGAGCAACAGCGGACTTCTGACCACCCTGGCTTACCAGATCGGGGATCAGAAGGCCATCTATGCCCTGGAAGGATCGATCGCCATCACCGGAGCGCTCGTCCAGTGGTTGCGTGACAACCTGGGCATCCTGAAGAACTCCGCCGAGGTCGAGACCCTCGCGCGCACCGTTGAGGACAGCGGGGGCATCTACTTTGTCCCGGCCTTTTCCGGGCTGTTTGCGCCTTACTGGAGGTCGGATGCGCGCGGCGCCATCGTGGGCATGACCCGCTACATCCATAAGGGCCATCTTGCCCGTGCGGCCCTGGAGGCGACGGCCTACCAGACGCGTGAAGTCCTGGATGCCATGGAAAAGGATTCCGGCGTCCAGCTCAAGGCCCTCAAGGTGGACGGCGGCATGGTAGTCAATGAGCTGCTGATGCAGTTCCAGGCAGACATCCTGAATGTGCCGGTCATCCGCCCAAGGGTAGCCGAGACGACCGCCCTGGGCGCGGCTTACGCAGCCGGGCTGGCCGTCGGCTTTTGGAAGGACTTCAACGAACTGCGGGCCAACTGGGGAAAGGACAAGGAGTGGCAGCCTGCCATGCAGGCGGAGGTACGTGACCGACTCTATACCGGCTGGAAGAAGGCCGTGACCAGAACGTTCGATTGGATCGAATAAACCATGAACCGAGACGAAACCCTTAACTCCCTGTATACGAAGTCGCCGGAGGTCCTCATCCTCGGCGGCGGGATCAACGGCGCAGGTACCTTCCGGGATTTGGCCCTCCAAGGGATCGAGGTCCTGCTCGTCGACCATGCCGACTTCTGCTCCGGCGCCAGCGCCGCTTCTTCGCACATGGCGCACGGCGGCATCCGCTACCTTGAGAACGGCGAATTTCGCCTAGTGCGGGAGGCGGTCCAGGAACGCAACCGCCTGATCGAAAACGCCCCGCACATCGTGCGCCCGTTGCCAACCACCATCCCGATCTTCCGGATTTTTTCAGGCCTGCTGAATGCCCCGCTCAAGTTCCTCGGCTGGCTTGAACGACCGGCCGAGCGCGGGGCGCTGGTCATCAAGATCGGCCTGATCTTTTATGACGCCTTTACCCGCGGTCAGGGGACCGTCCCGCCGCATGTTTTCGATCGCCGGGAGAAGGCCTTGCAGAAATTCCGCAAGTTGAACCCGGCAATCCGCTATGCCGCCACTTATTATGACGGATCCATTTTCTCCCCCGAGCGCCTGACCGTGGAAGTCCTACTGGATGGGGAGGCGGAAGGCCCGCATGCCCGGGCCCTGAACTACGTCCGCCTGACAGGCATCCGCGGGGGTCAAGTGTCCCTTCAGGACGAGATCACCGAGAGGACCTTTACGGTGAGCCCGCGTCTGATCGTCAACGCTGCCGGGCCATGGATCGACCAGACCAATCAACTACTCGGATTGCACAGTCATTACATCGGTGGAACCAAAGGCTCCCATTTGGTGCTCGATCATCCGGAGCTGCGCCAGGCCATCGGCCGGAACGAATTCTTCTTCGAGAACAAGGACGGCCGCATCGTTCTGATCTTCCCGCTGGGCAATAAGGTAATCGTCGGCACCTCCGATCTGCCGGTGGATGATCCGGATGGGGTGCGCTGCACTGCGGAAGAAGAAGACTATTTCCTGGAGATGATCGCACGCGTCTTCCCGGCCGTCAAGGTCGGGCGTGAGCATATCATCTTCCGTTTCTCCGGTGTCCGGCCGCTCGCATTCACCCAGGCCAGGAATGCTGGTCAGATTACCCGGGATCACCACATCCAGGAAGATGCACTGGGCGTGATCCCGGTTTATTCGCTGGTGGGAGGCAAATGGACCTCCTTCCGCGCCTTCTCCGAACAAGTGACGGACCGCGTGCTGGCGCGCCTCGGCTTGGAACGGGAGCAGGATACAAAAAAAATGCCCATCGGGGGAGGGAAGGATTACCCGGGAACAGGTTATGCCCAGCTCCAATTCTTGAACCAGCTCTACGAGCTGACCGGCCTGCCCTCCACCTGGCCCAAAATACTCTTTGACCGTTACGGCACGCGTGCCCTGGAGGTCGGCGCGTTCATGGCCGCGGGCGACGATGCGCCGCTGGTCCACAAGCCAGACATGACCCGCCGGGAGATCGCTTATCTGGCCCAGAAGGAAAAGATCGTTCACCTCGACGACCTGCTGCTGCGCCGCTCCATGCTGGCATACTTCGGCCAGCTGACCCGACCACTGGTCGAGGAGCTTGCCGGGCAGCTGGGCCAGGTTCTGGGCTGGTCCCAGCCGAGATGTCAGCAGGAGATCCAGCGGGCCCTTGAAGAGCTGGCTGACCGCCACGGGGTGCGGTTGTAAGGCCATCCAGCCAGCGCCCGTGCCACACGCTGGGGGGTTTCTGCCGGCGTGGTAAAATCGTCGGGTAACCTATGAACTTGTCCATTGTCATCCCTGTGTATAACAGTGAAAAGACGCTCGCGCCCCTGGCAGAGCGCCTGGCGAACGTTCTTCCGGGACTGGCCGGAAGCTATGAAGTCCTCTTGATCAACGATGGCAGCCGGGATGGCAGTTGGGGGATGATCGAGACCCTCTCCAAGCGCTATGCCTGGGTGCGCGGGGTTGACCTGACGCGCAACTTCGGCCAGCACAACGCCCTGCTGTGCGGCATCCGGGCGGCCCGCTATGAGGTCTGCGTCACCCTGGATGATGACCTGCAGAACCTCCCGGAAGAGATTCATCGGCTGCTTGAGAAGCTGGACCAGGGTTATGACGTAGTGTACGGTGTTCCCAAAAGACATCAGCAGTCCTGGTGGCGCAACCTGGGCTCCATGTTGACCAAGTGGTCGGTCAGTTTTGTGGTCGGGCGCGAGGTGAGCCAGTCTGTACGTGATGTGAGTGCCTTTCGGGCTTTCCGCACGGACCTGCGCCGTTCTTTTGAGGCCTACCATGGAGCGGAGGTCATCCTGGATGGTCTGCTCGGCTGGGCCACGACCCGCTTCGCTTCGGTTAGCGTCGAAGAGGAACCCCGCGCGGTAGGGAAGTCGAACTACTCCTTTGGGAAGCTCGCCTCCATGGCTCTGCTCATCCTGACCAACTTCAGCACAGCGCCTCTGCGCCTGGCGAGCATCCTGGGTTTCTGCTTTACGGTGATGGGCTTTCTGGGCCTGGTCTATGTCGTGGTCCAATACTTCCTGTTGGGCTCCGTGCCGGGCTTCACCTTCCTGGCCTCCACGATCTTTGTGTTCGGCGGCGTCCAGCTCTTCGCGATCGGGATCATTGGCGAATATCTCGCCCGCCTTTTTGAACGCTCGTCTGGCCGGCCGCCGTATACGGTTGCCCGGACAACCCTACCTGGCGGGGACAGCTCAGGAGGGACATGAAGGTCGTCATCCTCCAGCCCTCCTACATCCCTTGGCGGGGCTATTTTGACCAGATCGGGAAGGCCGACGTTTTCGTTTTTTATGACGATGTGCAGTACGATCAACATGGGTGGCGAAACCGGAACCAGATCAAGACTTCGCAGGGCAAACAGTGGCTGACCATCCCGGTCCACAGCCACGGCGACCGGCAGGGCGATCCGATCAATCAAGTACGCATTGACTGGGACAGGCCGTGGGCAAAAAGCCACTGGAAGGCGATCACCTATGCCTACGGGCGCACCCCCTTCTTTCGACAATATGCCCAGTTCGTGGAATCTTTTTATCAACGCCGCGACGATTTCCTCGCTGACTTCACCATTGATTTCACCGTCGCCCTGGCCCGGGCGCTGGGCATCGAACATACCCGCTTCATGCGCTCTTCAGAGCTGTCCGTGGCGGGGCAAAAGACCGACCGCCTGATCGCCATCCTGACCCAGCTGGGGGCTGACCACTACATCAGCGGTCCGTCCGCCCGGGATTATCTGGAAGAGGACTGTTTCAAAGCGGTGGGCATCGGGCTGGAATATATGGTTTACAATTATCGCGAATACCCGCAACTTTATCCACCTTTTGACCCACACGTTTCGATCCTCGACTTGCTTTTCATGACGGGTCCGGAGGCCGCTCACTACATCTTCGCGAGTGGAGGCTGAGAGGCCCTTCAGGGGAAAGGCCGACTTTCGAAGAAGGCCCCCGGCGTGGCTTTGCTCTGAACTAATGATCAATAAGGATGCTATGGCTGACTTCCCTCCAATTGATGTGGATTTCAATTGTCCGGTCGTGGTGGGCAAAGAGATAGAGTACATGGCCCAGGCCATCGCCGCCGGGAAGATGGCGGGGGATGGACCGTTTACCCGGAAGTGCAGCCAGCTCCTCGAGCAGCAGCTCGGTGTCCCGAAGGTCCTGCTGACGACCTCCTGCACGCATGCTCTGGAGATGATGGCATTCCTGTTGAACATCCAGCCCGGCGATGAGGTGATCATCCCCTCCTTCACCTTCGTCTCGACGGTGAACGCGTTTGTCCTGCGCGGTGCCCGACCGGTCTTTGCGGACATCCGGCCGGACACCCTCAACCTGGACGAATCCAGGCTGGAAGCCCTCTTGACCAGCCGCACGAAAGCCATTGCTCTGGTCCATTATGCTGGCGTCGGCTGCGAAATGGACCCGATTCTGGAGATCGCCAACCGGCATCACGCCGCCGTGGTGGAGGATAATGCCCACGGGCTGTTCGGCAAATACCAGGGGAAATACCTTGGTACATTCGGCAGAATGGCAGCCCAGAGCTTCCATGAGACGAAAAACTTTTCCTGCGGGGAGGGGGGCGCCCTGCTGATCAACGATCCGGCGCTGGTTGAACGCGCCGAGATCATACGCGAAAAAGGCACTAACCGCAGCCGCTTTTTCCGTGGTCAGGTCGACAAGTACACCTGGGTAGACCTCGGTTCCTCCTACCTGCCGTCGGACATCCTGGCCGCTTATCTGTACGCCCAGCTGGAAAACCGTCAAAAGATCCAGACTCACCGCCAGCAGGTCTGGGAGTATTACGATGCGAACCTTAAAGACTGGGCTGCAGCGCACGAAGTGCGCCTCCCGCACGTCCCGGCATCCTGCGAGCAACCCTACCATATGTACTACCTGCTCCTGCCCACCCTGGAGGTGCGGCAGGGGCTGATCACCCATCTGCGCAAGCGCGGCATACAGGGCGTGTTCCATTACCTGCCTCTGCACCTCTCAGAAATGGGCCGGCAGTTCGGCGGCCAGCCGGGCGCTTGCCCGGTGACCGAGCGCGTTAGCGACCAGTTGGTCCGTCTGCCGTTCCACAACGCCCTGACCGAGCAGGATTTGGCGAAAGTGGTGGGCGCCCTGCGGGACTACGACTTCTGATGCGCAACGTCCTGATCACCGGCGGAGCAGGTTTTATCGGCTCAAACTTCGTGCGCCACCTCCTGCGCGCGGATCCGGAAATCCGCCTTGTCACGCTGGATGCCTTGACCTACGCCGGCAGCCTGGAGAACCTGAACGACCTGCCGGATCCGGTCCGTCACACCTTTGTTAAGGGGGATATCTGCGACCAGGCCCTGGTCGAGGAGTTGCTGCGCATTCACCGGATCGATACCCTGGTCCATTTTGCAGCCGAAACCCACGTCGATCGTTCGATTTGGGGACCGACACCCTTCATCCAGACCAATGTGATCGGGACGTTCACCCTGCTCGAGGCGGTAAACCACCTCTGGCTGGGGAAGGGACGCACCTTCGACGGGCCAGCGCGTTTCCACCATGTTTCCACGGACGAGGTGTATGGAGCGCTCAGCCCAAGTGATCCCCCGGTCAGTGAAACCGCGCCCTACGCCCCCAGTTCGCCGTATGCGGCCTCCAAGGCAGCCAGCGATCATCTGGTGCGCGCCTACGCCCGCACCTATGGGCTGCCGGTGACGATCACCAATTGTTCGAACAATTACGGCCCTTATCAATTCCCGGAGAAGCTCATCCCGCTCACCATCTTGAACGCCCTGGAGGGGAAGCCAGTACCCGTCTACGGCGATGGTCAGCAAGTGCGTGACTGGTTGTACGTGGAAGACCATTGTAGGGCGATCTACCGTGTGTTGCAGGCAGGACGGTTAGGCGAGACCTACCATGTCGGCGGGAGCAATCAACCGACCAACCTGGAGGTGGTGCGTGAGATCTGTTCCATCCTGGACGAACGGAGACCGGGCCGGAAGCACGCTGACCTGATTCAGATGGTTGGCGACCGCCCTGGTCACGATCGGCGCTATGCGATGGACACGCGCAGGATCGAAAACGAGCTGGGCTGGCAGCCACAGCATGATCTCCTCGCCGGCCTGCGGGAGACGACCGATTGGTACCTGAATCACCCAGCCTGGGTGGAGGCCCTCCGCAAGGGGAGCGATTACCAGGCCTGGTTAGAGCGAAATTATGCACATCGATGGGAGGAGTTATGAAAGGGATCATCCTTGCTGGCGGACAGGGCACCCGTCTCTATCCGCTGACCCTGGGGATCAGCAAACAACTCCTTCCGGTCTACGATAAACCGCTGGTGTATTACCCGCTCTCGATGTTGATGCTGGCAGGCCTGCGGGAGATCCTGGTGATCAGTACACCGGAAGATCTGCCTGCTTTTCGACGCCTGCTGGGAGATGGCAGCCAGTGGGGACTCGCATTTTCATATGCCGAACAGCAAAAACCGCGCGGTCTGGCGGAGGCGTTCCTTATCGGCAGGGAGTTCATTGGGACGGATTCCGCCGCCTTGATCCTGGGGGATAACATCTTCTTCGGCACAGGGCTCTGGGACCAATTGCGCGAGGCCGCCAAGCTACGCGAAGGCGCATTGATTTTTGCCTATCCGGTCCGCGATCCCGAAAACTATGGGGTGGTCGAATTGGACCGCAGCGGCAAGGCCTCCAGCCTGGAGGAGAAGCCTCACCGGCCGCGTTCGAAGTTCGCGGTCCCCGGTTTGTATTTCTACGACAACCAGGTGCTCGAGCTCGCTGCCCGCCTGAAGCCCTCGAAGCGCGGCGAGCTGGAGATCACCGATATTAACCGGGCATACCTGAGGCGCGGCCAGCTGCACGTCCAGCAGCTCGGACGGGGAATCGCCTGGCTGGACGCCGGCAGCCACGAAACCCTGCTGCAGGCTGCCAATTTTGTCCAGGCGGTCGAAGAGCGCCAGGGGCTGATCATCGGCTGTCCGGAGGAGATCGCCTATCGGGCAGGCTTCATCAGCAAAGACCAGCTGCGTACCCTGGCATTAGAATTTCGCAGCAGCAGTTATGGACATTACTTGGCGCGCCTGCTCGAGGAAGAAGTTTAATGTCCAGGTGGGGGTCCCAGCTGCGATCTTACCTGGTCCGCTGGCGTATGGCTGAGCTGCTGGCGTTCCTGGGAGGGGGCGTGTATGTTGCGCAGAATGTGCTGTATGCTTTCACGCAGATGTCGGAGGTGGACGAAGGGGGGTATCTTTATCAGGGGTACCTCTTTGTGACGGGCGTGTACCACCCTTTCCAGGTGAACGGCCTGTGGATGTATTACCCTCCCTTCTCTTATTTATTCTGGGGGTACCTGCAGAAATGGTTCGGCCCCGGCTTGCGGACCGGCCGGTATGGGGCCATCTGCTTGGGGATCCTGATGCTGCTGGCCATCTGGATCGCTGCCCGGCACCTGGGAGGGAAATGGTGGGCCGCCGCAGCGATATGGGCGGTTGCGTTAGACCCGGCTTTGATCAAATTGTACAGCATGGCTGAATCCCAGGTGCTGATCGCCTGCATGCTGACTTGGGTTCTGGCTCTCGTACTGGGCGAGAACCGCCCGCTGTGGCAGATCGTCGCCAGTTCAATCTTGGCTGGCCTGGTCCTGTTGACCCGCCATAATCTAGCGCCGGTTCTTCCCATCCTGTTGGTCTACATTTTTTGGCAACATGGAAAAAAAGCCGGTTGGTGGGCATTGGCCTGCGGAGTTTTGACAGTCGCGGCTGGCTATGCACTCTATTGGCCGGATATCCTGGTGATCTGGACTCCCTGGCTGCCGGCGAAACTGACGCCTTTCCTGGATGCTTTTCGAACACCGCAAGGAGGTGCCGTCCTGTTGGGCACGCCAGGGCTTCTGAATCGGGTACTGGCCTTCACAACCACCTTCCGTTTCTCGTATTTTGCCCTGGCGGGAAGTTTGGCAGCGATCATTTTGTGGCCGCGCTCGGACCAGTGGAAGAACCGCGTCAACTTTCGGGCCAGTGTGTTTTTAGCAGCGCTTTTCTTCACCCTGCTTGTCCTTCATCTGTGGGCTGCGGTGCTCAATAACTACTGTGTCTTCTGTGTTAACCCGTATATTGCCTGGTTCATCGTGGTCGCCCTGCTATTGGTTGTCGCTTTTTTTTCAGAGGGCTTCAAGCAGGCTTTCCTCGGCCGGCAATTGATCGCCGGTTTGTTTCTCCTGCTGCTGTTCATCGACCTGGGATACGCCTCTTTCGATGTGACCGGGTTTTGGCTGATGAACCTCCGCCTGCCGCGCTTGAAAACCCTGCTCGTGGGAGGGGGTCATCTCCAGGGATACGCGATCTGGGACCTCATGGAGTCCAGATTTCAAATGAGCACAGCGATCGCTCGGCAGGTGGTACCTTTGATCGCCAGTTTTATGGCGGGGCTGGCCTTCCTTCTGCTCACCTGGATCGTATGGCGTTTTTTGGCCCGCAGGCGGGGGTATGCCTGGATGCCGTTTTCCTTGTCCATCGTCCTCATCCTTGGGACCGTCCTGTCGCCTCTGCCGGTAATGGCCGGGGGACCTCGGCAGTACGATTGCCAGGCGGATATGATCCGGGCTTATGAGCAGACCGGACAATACCTGGCCAGCCTGATCCCACCGGGCAGCAAAGTCTATTGGGACGGAGGCGGATCGATCCTGCCCCTGGAATATGTCCCGGGGGTCAGGATCTTACCAGGACAAATCTATGATTTCTGGAGCTTCAGCCCGGATGGGGATACCGCGCGTGTCTTAAGGTTCGGCATGTGGAATGTGGCGTCCGCGGATCAATGGAAAAATGAGGCCGATTTCATCCTTGTGGAAGGGAACCGCTATGATGCCGGTTGGCAGGCCTTCTTCCTCGCCAACCCCCAGTTTGAAGAACTCAGGGAATCCCCTCCGACCAGCCCGTGTGTCGACGGATCAAATGTGCGCGTTTTCCGAAGAGGGGCGTAGGGGAACGAGGAGTTCGGAAGGAGCCCTTGCGCCTATCCTTCGCGTTTTATAGTATGATAGTTTTCTCATGAACGCCTCTCCCGCGAACGCTCACCCCTATACCATCGTCTTATTGCGCCACGGAGAGTCGGTGGGCAATGCCGAGGACCGTTTTCAAGGCCAGGCCGATTTTCCTCTCACCGAAAGGGGCCGGGCCCAGGCCAAGGCCCTGGCAGGACGCTGGTTGGAGGAGGGCCTGAAATTTGACCTGTGCATTTCCAGCCCGCTGGCGCGCGCCGCGCAAACTGCAGAAATCATTGCCGGCAGGCTCGGCCTTCCCCTTGAATTCGACCCGGTCTGGAAGGAACTCCATAATGGCCAGCTGGCAGGACTCAGCCCGGAGGAAGCTGCCGAGCGCCACCCGCGGCCGGATTTCATCCATCCCTACCTGCATATTGGCGAAACCGGTGAAAGCCGGTGGGAGGTCTATCTGCGCGCCGGCCGCGGGGTGCAAAGCCTGCTCGACCGGGCGCCAGGCCGCTACTTGGTGGTGGCTCATGCGGGCATCCTGAACATGGCCTTGTACGCGATTCTGGGGATTCCGGTCCAGGCGGACTACACCGGGCCGACTTTCCGCTTTCTCAATGCTGCTTTTGCCACACTGACCTATACCGCTGAGGAACATCATTGGCGCCTGATTAGCCTCAACGACCGGGCGCACTGGAGGTGTGCGGATGAGTGACCCGATATCCTTCCCGGTATTGATGTTCGGGGCGGGGGCGATTGGGACCTATGTCGGCGGTTCGCTGGCGCTGGCTGGACACCGGGTGGTATTTATCGAACAACCTTCTGTTGCTGAGGAATTGGTTGCGCGCGGATTGCGGCTGGACCTGACGGTGGACAAACGAAGGCGGATCAGGGGAGTGTTAGTGGTCAATCCCGCCTCTTTTGCCTGCGTCTCCTCTCTGGAGCAGGCGCTTGAATACGGCCCTTTCGGTGCCGCCATTTTTGCCATGAAATCCTTCGATACGGCTGCAGCCCTGGAGGCGATCAGGCCGTGGGCGGTCCGGATGCCGCCGGTCCTGTGCTTGCAAAACGGCGTGGACAACGAACCAGCTATCGCGGCGATCCTCGGGGCCGACCGTGTCATCGCTGGCACCCTGACCGGCTCGATCGGTCGGCGGGCCGCCGGTGACATTGTGCTGGAAAAGGCGCGCGGCATCGGGGTCGCGGCCGGGAATCCGCTCTCGGTGCAGCTCACCACCCTGCTGGATGCCGCCGAGCTGAATGCCCACCTCTACCCGCAAGCCGCGGACATGAAATGGTCCAAGGTCCTGATGAACCTGCCCGGGAGTGCCACCTCAGCCATTGTGGACATGACTCCCGGAGAAGTATTTTCTCATCCCGGTCTCTACGCCCTGGAGAGGCGCATATCCCAGGAGGCCCTGGCGGTCATGAAGGTTCAAGGAGTCCACCCGGTGGACCTGCCTGGGATCCCGGTGCGGGCTCTGGCCCTGGCTGCGCGGCTGCCAGCCTTTGTGGCTCGCCCGCTTCTAAAAAGGGTTGTAGGAGGGGGCCGGGGCGGGAAGATGCCCTCCTTCCATATCGACCTGCATGCGGGGCGCAAGAAGAGCGAGGTGGAGTACCTGCACGGGGCGGTCGTCCGATACGGGGAGAAGTTCGGTGTGCCGACCCCGGTCAGCCGGGTTATGGTCGAGACCCTCCTGGCGCTGGTGCGGGGGGAGATCCCGATTGAGGAGTTCTCACGCCGGCCGGAAAAATTGATTCGGCGGGTTGCAGAGTCACAAGGGAGGGCATGACCTCCAGCCCTGGTATTTCAACCCCGAATTTTCGTGGGTTTTTGTGAAATGAGTGATCCATGAGTGCATCGATTCAGACAGTTTCGCCCCGCAATACCGTGGAAGCCCATCTTCCCGATGGACGTGTCCTCTCTGGGCCGCGTGGGACCAGTACAGGTGATTTCTTGAAGACCATCGCGGATTCGATCCCCGCACCCATCGTCGGGGCGATCGTCAACGGCGAGCTGCACGAGTTGACTTACTCCCTCAAAATGGACTCGAAGCTCACCCCCGTCACCATGTCCGACACCGACGGCGCGCGCATCTATCGCAGATCGCTCACCTTCCTGCTTGAAATGGCATTTGCCGACCTGTTCAAAAATGCCGTGCTGCTCATTGATCACTCGGTCGCCACGGGCGGCTATTACTGCCATGTGAGCGGACGCAAACCGCTCAACCGCTCTGAGCTCGCAGCCCTCGAGAAGGAGATGAAGCGCCTGGTGGCGGCCGACCTGCCGTTCGAGCGCCGCGAGGTGCCCCTGGCAGAAGCTATTGCCTATTTTGAGAAAGCCAATTACCCGGATAAGGTGCAGCTGCTCCATTACCGCCGCAAGCCGTATGTCACCCTCTACAGTCTGGGGGGTCATACGGATTATCACCACGGTTATATGGTCCCTTCTACCGGCTATTTGAAATGGTTTTCACTTCTGCCGGCCGAGGAAGGGTTCACCCTGCGTTTTCCTCACCGTCGCTCGCCGACCGTCCTCAGCCCGATGGTGGATTACCCCAAACTGTTGACGGCTTTCCGTCAATACGGCCAGTGGCTGGAACGGCTGGGGATCAATACGGTCGGGGCGTTGAACGACGCCATTCAGACCGGGCGCACCCAGGAGGTCATACTCGTGACCGAGGCACTCCATGAGCAGAACATTGCCGACATTGCCCGCCAGATCTCTCACCGCCACGAACAGACGCGCTTGATCCTGATTGCCGGACCATCGTCGTCCGGGAAGACCACCTTCTCACGCCGCCTGGCAATCCAACTGCTGGCCCTGGGGATTTCTCCATTCGCTCTTGAACTGGACAATTATTTTGTCGACCGGGAGAAAACCCCCCTCGGGGAGGACGGCCAGTATGATTTTGAGGCCCTGGGAGCGCTCAAGCTGGACATGCTGGCAGATCATCTGCAGCGCTTGATCAGCGGTGAGACCGTAGCCCTGCCGCGCTATAACTTTAAAGCCGGAAGGCAGGAGAAGGGCGAAGAGATCCAGCTCCACTCCGATCAGTTAATCATCCTCGAAGGGATTCACGGACTCGATCCCCGCCTTGTGCCTGAATCGGTCGCAGCCCGTGCCTTCCGCATTTATGTCTCTGCTCTGACACAGCTCAACCTGGATCGCCACAACCGCGTTTCCACCACCGATACCCGCCTGGTGCGGCGCATCGTTCGCGACTCCCGCGAGCGCGGCTACAGCGCCGTCCAGACAATCAACCAGTGGGAATCCGTCCGGCGCGGCGAAGAGAAGTATATCTTTCCTTACCAGGAAAATTCCGATGTCATGTTTAATTCGGCCCTGGTCTATGAACTGTCAGCCCTCCAGCCCCTGGTCGAACCGATCCTGCGCCAGGTGCCACACGGAGTGCCGGAGTTCATCGAGGCCAAGCGCCTGCTGGCATTTCTGGAGTGGTTCCTGCCGGTCGAGATGGATCTGATTCCGGATAATTCGATCCTGCGAGAGTTCATCGGGGGGTCGATTTTAAAGGATTTCAGGATCTGGAAAAATTAGATGGATTGACCATGCCAATAACAGGGTTGTCGTTCTTTCGCGCCTTTTCGTGGATGTCGCTTTTTAATCATGGAAAAAACTTGCGCTGTTTCATGCTCCTCCTGATCGTGACTTCGCTGGTCTGGATGTTCCCTCTGGGCATGTTTTTTTTAGCTGCCTTCGCCGAAGCCCGATCCATGGCCTTTTGGGTCCAGTCCTTCGGTCAGGCGTTACTGCCCGCGCTGGTACTTCTGGCTGTCAGCGCTTTTATTCCCTACGGCAGTCCGCAAGCACGTCTCGCAACCGAAAAAGGTTGATGATAAAACTCGGATCAGGATGAGCCAGGCAAGCTGGCCGAGCCACATTCCCGCAGCGTATTCATCATACCAAACATGAATGCCTTCGAGGTACTCTTGATCGCCATCGGTATGGCCATGGATGCCTTTGCCGTCTGTCTGGGGGTTGGGACCATCCAGGAGGCTTCCGGTCCGCGTCGGACTTTCCGGCTGGCATGGCATTTCGGATTATTCCAGTTCATCATGCCCGTCCTGGGCTGGTATGTTGGTAAGTCCCTCCTGCACTTCATATCCCCGTTTGATCGCTGGCTGGCTTTTGGTTTGCTGGCATTCGTGGGTGGGCGCATGATCCAATCCGGCCGCGGCTCCGGGGAGCGGGAGATGAGGCGCGATCCATCGCGCGGTTGGTCATTGGTGCTGCTCTCCTTCGCAACCAGCATCGATGCGCTGGCCGTCGGCCTCAGTTTGGGCCTGCTGGGGATCACCATCTGGTATCCTGCGGCGGTCATCGGTGTGGTGACCGGACTGATCTCCTGGGCAGGCGTGATCCTGGGCAACCGGCTGGGGGTCAAGTTCGGCCAGCGGATGGAGATCATCGGGGGTGTGGTGCTCATCTTAATAGGATTGAAGATCCTGATTGGATGACCCGCGCAGATCGCCTGCCCCGGCGGGCAGGCCGGACCGATCTGGCCTCTGTCTTCCTAAAGAAGGATCAACCCGATGATCGCCCCCATGATCGAGCAAGCCAGGTTGACAAGGTCGTTGTTCAGCCACTTCCAGCCGCGGGTTTGGATCGTTTTTGTGCCGCAGGTATGAAGCAGATAACGCTCGGTTTCCTTCTTGCATTGGGGACAGCGGTAGATGGCCTGGACGGTCGCCCCCAGGAACGAGTCGAACAACGCTCCGGTCACGCCTGCAACCGAGATCATCGCCGCCATCGTCCAGAACCCGCCAGCGGCTCCGAGAGCCCCGGCCAGGATGGCAATCAGGGCAGATCCCCCCACTGCCGCCAGCGTCCCGTAGAGCGAAATCGCGCCGGAGGTGCCTTTTTCTACAGCCTTTCCATTGGTGATCAAGCGCGGTGGAGAGGGATTCAGCACCCCCAGCTCGGTGGACCAGGTATCCGCATTGACCGCGGCCAGAGCAGCGGCGAAGCCGATCCAGGTCCAGTGAGCCGCCGGGAGGAAGAAATGGAAACTGGTGAAAAGGCAGGCGACCCCACCGTTGGCAAGCACCTGTCCAAGGTCACGCCGGCCGCCTTTTTCAAATTTCTCGTCGAGGCTCGCCTTGCGGTCGCCGAACAAGCGTGTCAAGGCACTGGAAGAAATGAAGAAGGCCAGCAGCAGGACGGCCCATTTCCATCCACCCAGGCCGAAGATGATCGTCCCGACCAGGGCGGCCCCCCATGCTCCGGATCGGCTCAGGCTGTGGGCGCGATAGGCGGCGAAAGCGATGAGCAGGGCAGCCAGGAAACCAAGCAGGACTTGAAGTAACATTTTGGCCTGACGGACCAGGATCAAGGTTCCATAGGGCCGGGTTAAATCGGGGTGGTGATCACAAACATGACGGCGAGCAGAAAAAGGAGGGTGCTCAGCACTCCCCCGCCCCAAACGATCTCAGCCAGGGTATGTCGTTCACGGCTGCGATAAAAAAATAGCCCGGTCACCCATCCGAAGATGAAGAGCCCGATGCTGAGCGCGGGCAGGAGGATCAACCCCACGCCCGGAACTGCCGGACTTGGCTCCCCGGAAGGTAGGAAGCCAAGCGGAACCTGTCTCAAGCCGGGGATCATCAGGCTGACCCAAACCAGCAGGCCGAGGTTGAGGAAGATTCCGGCCAGCCAGAGGTAGCGCGCCAATGGACTTTCCCAGGCCTGCACCAAAACAAAGGAGGGATAGATCGATTGCGGTGAGGCCGGCGTCAGGCTGCCCATCTCGATGGCGTGCTGGATGCTGTCCATGAAACCGGCTGCATCCTCCGGCGAGATGGCAAAGACCTGTTTGGCCGTGGCAACCAGGAGCAGAGACTTTGCCTCCTAGGCGAGGAATTCGATCGTGCCCAGTTCTGCATGGCGCCGGATGCCCAGAACCGATCCCGGCAAAGCCAGAAGCGGGAGGGGGAGTGATCTGCCCATCGCGCTGGCAGGGCGCACCCACTCGATGTCCGAGATCGGGATCTGCTCGAGACGCAGCCCCCAGGACAGGACCAGCTGGTCGCGGTCGAGGCGGTAGTTGGCGCGCGTCAAGGCGTACAGCCAGTAGGCCAGGAAAGGGATCGGGAAGAAGGCCAGGGCTGCTAAAATAATGTAAATGGCCAGGGTCAGGCCGATCGCGCTGATGGAGGCGCGCCAGATTGCGATGGCGGTAATCGCTGAAAGCGCGAGAAGCAGGCTGGTTTGTAGGGCGAGCCCGCGCTGGCGTTCGGGAGGAAATGAAAGAAGGCTCATGCGTGCAGTATTTCCTCTTGGATCGCCTGACAGACCGCCTCGACCTGCGCCTCCGTCATGACCCCGGAGAACGGCAATGCCAGCCCGCGCCGACCCAGGTCTTCCGTGACCGGGAAGTCTCCTTCCCGGTAGCCGAAGCGTTCTACCATATAAGGCTGCAGGTGGATAGGTAGGAAGTAGGGACGGACATGCACGCCGCGCGCCTCCAGCCGCTGTGCCAGGCGACCTCGATCGATCTGATCGTCAAAGCGCACCACGTAGACGAACCAGGAAACACGGGTGGTGTAGGATTCATTCGAAGGAACTTCCACTGCAGGGATCTCTGCCAGGCGATCCGCGTACCAGCTTGCAACCCGCTCGCGCTTTCTAAGCAGTTCCTCCAGCCTGACCATCTGGGCCGCGCCCAGCGCCGCAGACATCTCGTCCAGGCGGTAGTTGTATCCCAGATAGGTGTGCTGAAGCCAGGTATCGCCGGGAGCCCGGCCTTGATTGCGCAAAGCCCGCATCATTTCGGCCCCCGCCTCCTGGTCTGTTACGACGACACCGCCTTCTCCGGTGGTCATTTGTTTGTTGGGGTAAAAGGCAAATACTCCGTAATCGCCAAATGTGCCGGCTTTGCGCCCTTTATATTCCGCGCCCAGGGCTTCACACGAATCCTCAATGACCGTAAGTCCGTACTCGTTCGCGAGCTTTCGAATCGGATCCCAATCCGCCGGCTGCCCGAACACATCCACCGGCAGGAGGGCCTTGAGCGCGCCTGGATTTGCGGATCCTTTTCGAGGCAGCCACCTTCGGGCTTTCCCGCCTCCCTCGGCTAGGTCGCGCATGGCCTCGGCCATCTGGCGGGTGTCCAGGTTCCCGGTGCGCGCCTCGACGTCCACATAGACTGGCACCGCGTTCTCGAAGAGCAGGACGTTGGTCGAGGCCACGAAGGAGAACGGGGTCGTGAGCACCAGATCCCCAGACCCGATCCCGGCCGCGCGGACGCACAAGTGCAAACCGGCGGTACCCGAGTTGACCCCGATCGCATACCGGCTGCCGATGAAATCTGTAAACGCCTTTTCAAATGCCCGGATCCGGGGCCCCATGCTCAGGGCAGGGGTGTTGAGCACCTCCAGCACGGCCTGGCGCTCGGCATCGGTCAGGTCGGGAGAGGACATGGGGATATCAAGATGAGGCGGGTGGTTCAAGGAAGTCATGCTTAAGAGGTTTGGGTTTGTTCCTGCGCGGCAGGTGAGGGGGTAACAGCCTCCAAGCCCAGGTCGATCGCGTCTTCCATGCGGATCTGGCCGCGCAAGAAGGCGCCTTCTTCCGTTGCAAAGGCAGTGGTGACGATATCACCCCACACCCGGCCGGAAGAGCGGATTTCCACCTTTTGGGAGGTGATGTTCCCCTTGACCGCCCCGGCCACGATCACATTGCTGGCGCGGATGTTCTCGCAGGTGACCTTGCCAGTCTCGCCGACGACCAGCAAACCCTTCAGGGCAATTTGTCCCTCGAAGGTTCCTTCCACGCGCACGCCGCCGGAGCCGCTGATGCTGCCCTGCCAGATGACACCCGCGGCAAGGACCGAGGTGATGCGTTCCACGGATTGCACGGTCGGGGGTGGTGCAGGCTGGTTGTTCCGCTTGAACATGGTTATTCACTCATCCAGGAGAGGACTGGCCTTTATTTTATCATCTTCGGCGCGCCTGGAAGCGCCAGGGCATGGATTTCCACGGCTCGGGGACGGTATTCAACCCGATGCGTGGGCCGATCAGGACGTCCTGGTCGGGGAAGGTAAACCCCGCTTCGATCCACAGGCCTGCCGCCGGGTCGCAGAGATCAATGCTGTTCAGCGCGCCGTCGATCGCGAGGGCCTGGGTGAGCTTGGCAGGTCCATTGGTGTCGCGGCCCCCTCGGCGGGCCGAGATCCATTCCACCCCTTCCAGCGGTTGGATGGCCCGGATCAGGACCGCGGCTGGAAAACCCTCCCGCTCGGTGACCACGTTCAGGCACCAGTGCATCCCGTAAGTGAAGTAAATGTAGGCGTGACCCGGGGGCCCGTACATGACCGCGGTGCGGGGCGTTTTCCCGGCTCTGGCATGACAGCCCTGGTCTCCCTCACCGATGTACGCTTCCGCCTCGGTGATGGTACCGGAAAGGCGCCGGCCATCCTGGACCCGCACCAGCCGTTTTCCCAGCAGTTCACGGGCAACGATCAGGGTCGGCCGGTTATAGAAAGGGCGCGCCAAGGGTTTCTGCATAGGGGGGCCATCCGGAGCCAGGAGCGCGGTCCGTCTCCAGCGCTGTCTTTCCAGGTGGGAGGCGGACGGCTTATTCGAGCCGTCTTAAACAGCCACGTTCGAGGGTGCTTTGAATCTCGGATCCCGGGCCAACATCAGGCGTAAACCTTCTTCGAGGGAAAAGGCCGGCTTGTAGCTCAGCTTCTGTTCAGCCAGGGTCAGGTTGGCGCACAGGCGGGAGACGCCCCCCGTAGTCTGGGCGTTGTAGACCACATTTGCCTGGCTGCTGGTCACTTCCACCACCAGCTTGGTCAGAGCACGCAGGCTGGTCTCTGTCCCGGAACCGACATTGATGACCAGGCCATTGAGGCGGGGCGCGGTCGAGGCTGCCACCATGGCGGCCACGACGTCATCCACATAAATGTAATCGCGCGTCTGATTGCCATCGCCGTGGACGACCAGAGTCCCGTTGCGCACTGCCTGGCGCAGGAAATAGGGCACGACCGGCGGATGCGAAGCTGGCAGGTGCTGACCGGGGCCATAGGCATTGAAAATGCGCAGGCAGACCGTCTCGATGCCCCACAGCTCTCCGATGGTGCGCACGTAGTATTCCGCCGCCAGCTTCGAGACGGCGTAAGGCGAGCGCGGCCGGGGAGTCTGGCCTTCGGAGAGCGGCTGGATCTCCTGCTCGCCGTAGATTGCGCCGGAGGAGGCCAGGACGACCCGGCGGATGCCTACATCCCGCATGGCTTCCATCAGGCTGACGGTGCCGCCGACATTGACCGCATTGTACTCGCGCGGGTAGAGGATTGACTCGGGGACGGAGACCCGTGCGGCCAGGTGGTAGACGCAGTCCACTTCCTGAAGCAGCGTCCAGAGCTTCGGCCGGTCGTTCACGTCCCCACGCGTAAAATGGACGTCCGGAGAGAGTGCTTGCGGGTCGCCGGTGGACAGGTCATCCAGGCCGCGCACCTGATGTCCTTCGCGGGCGAGCTGGTTGGCGAGGGCAGAGCCGAGGAATCCGGCTGCGCCGGTGATGAGGAAATTCATGGTTTCTCGAGGGGCCCAGATGGGCGAAAGGATTATAGCATAAAGAACAAGCCCCCGTCGCAAGACGCATTGCCTCAAGTTAAATGTTACTCTAGGTAGGGTCGTTGCCTCAAGAAGAATGTTACCCTACGGCAGAGAGAAAAGAGCTGCCGGAGGAGAACATGATGAGTCGACGAAGCAAGCGGGA
>Ga0187877_1000709_pt1 | contig 40034 bp, 35 predicted proteins | sample June2016WEW_17_1_3_FD_132430 | JGI IMG/M metagenome (GOLD analysis project Ga0187877, IMG submission 132430) | Peatland microbial communities from SPRUCE experiment site at the Marcell Experimental Forest, Minnesota, USA - June2016WEW_17_100 | ecosystem: Environmental > Terrestrial > Soil >...
CCCTTCCTGCCCCCCACGCCCATCCCCAACCTCACCCCCCTGACCGTGCCCCAGACTTCCGTGCCGGTCGAAGGTCCTTCCCCTACCCCTGCCTGCACCAACGATCTGCTTTTCATCCAGGACGTGACCATCCCGGATAATACGGTCGTTGCAGCGGGCAGCCTCCTCGACAAGCAGTGGCAGCTTCAGAATAATGGGACCTGCAACTGGGACAGCCGCTACCGCCTGCACTTCATCGATGGCGATCCGCTCGGCGCGCCTACCGAACAGGCCCTCTATCCTGCGCGTGCGGGGACACAATTCTCCCTGCGCATCCTGTTCACGGCGCCCTCCACGCCCGGGACCTACACCAGCGAATGGCAGGCATACGACCCTCAGGGTGTTGCCTTCGGCGTTTCTTTCTTTATCAAAATTGTCGTCAACCCTTGATCGGGTCCGCAAAAAAGGGAGGGGATAAACAGACTTGCTAGATTTCTCGATCCGCCCCCTGAAACGCGCGGAGCGTAGCTGGGTCGATCAAGCCATACGGACCGAGTGGGGCGCTCCAACAATTGCTGTCCACCAGATGCTCTACCTTCCTTCCGAACTGCCCGGCTTTGTGGCCGAGCAGGGAGGTCAGAAGGCAGGACTGGCCACCTATCACATCGACGGACGCTCCTGTGAAATCGTTTCGCTGAACTCCTGGCGGGAAGGCCAGGGTATCGGTACGGCGCTGATTGAGGCGGTCAAAAGAATTTGCCGTCAGAAGAACTGCAGGCGATTGTGGCTGGTCACAACCAACGACAACACACCCGCCCTGCTTTTCTATCAGAGACGGGGATTTACCATCGCCGCGATCTATATCGGTGCGGTGGAGGCGGACCGGCGCCTGAAACCCGAGATTCCCCTCACCGGCATCGATGGAATCCCAATCCGGGATGAGATCGAACTGGAAATCCATCTTCCAGGCCATCGCGCATGAGAACCGCATAACAGTCTTCTGGTAGAATCATCCCCGGTACTACTCGGAGGGTATTTGAAATGACGCCCGTCCAATTCATTCTTTTGCTCCAGGCAGAACCAAGGCGTGAATCGCCTCGTCCCCTCCTGTGTCTGCCGGATGCCCTGGCTGCTAGGGAGTCAGCCTTCTCGCGATGATCAATCCAACCGCCCAAAAAGTTCAGGAGATGCTGCGCAGCCTGGGATGCGATTGCACCGTGATCGAGTTTTCTGAAAGTACACGCACAGCCCAGGAAGCCGCCCAGCGTGCTGGTTGCGAACTCGGGCAGATCGTTAAATCGCTCGTCTTCCGAGGTCAGTCAAGTGGGAAAGCCATCCTAGTCCTCGCCAGCGGCGCCAACCGTGTCGATGAGGCCCAGCTCAGCCGATTGACCGGTGAGGCCATCGGCCGGGCGGATGCCAATTTCGTCCGTTCGGTGACCGGCTATTCCATCGGAGGCATTCCACCTGTTGGCTATACGCAAAATATTGAAACTTACCTGGATGAAGATCTCCTTCAATATGCATCGGTCTGGGCAGCCGCCGGAACCCCGAATGCCATTTTTGAGATCCCACCCCGAGAGCTGTTGCGAATCACCCGGGCCAGGGTCACCCCGATCAAACCCAACCCATAGACTCGTTGTCCACAATCCTGTTCCAGCCAGAAAATCCCGTGTTCCGTCCGGGGATTTTGCCATGAAACCGGCATGAATCCTGTCTTGCCCCCAGCCAGAGGATTTGATATAGTAGGAGAAGGGCAGCGATGGGAGTCCTGGCATGACCACGTTCTATTCTCTCTATATCGATGGGCTGTTTATTGGCATTGTTATATCCCTCTATTTAATTATCCGTTTGTGGGGGCTGCTGAAAACTCCAGGTGCGAATTACCTAATCTGGGCGATCTGGTGTGTGGTCATCTGGTCGTTCGCGTACATCCTGGAAATCTCGTTTAGAGACCCTGCCCTTAAGTATATTTTTTCGATCGTCACCTTTCTGGGCATTCCCTTCCTGCCGCTTGCCATTCTCAGCTTTGTGCTCACCTATACCGGAAGGGGCCGGTGGTTGACCGGTGGTCGGTTCATCCTGCTCTCGATCGTTCCGACGATTACCCTTCTCCTGGCAGTCACGAACAGCTGGCACAGGTTGCTGTGGGCCGAAATCGGCATGCCGGCCGGTTCAACGGTCGGACCGCTCACGCTCCAGCCCGGCCCGTGGTACAACATCCATGTCGCCTATTCCTACGTTTTGATCCTGGTGGCAGCCGTTTTTCTCGTCCAGATCGCGACCCAGAGCCCCAATTTGTACCGCTTTCAGGCCAGGATCATGTTGGTCGGCATGATCCTGCCGTGGATCGTCAACGTCATCTACGTTTTTGGTTTAAGCAGGAACTCGTCGATCGATTGGACGCCGTTCGCCTTCACGCTGACGAGCATCGCCCTCGAGATCGGTTTCCTCCGCTATGGGTTGATGGATATCCTGCCCGTCGCCCAGAGCACCCTGTTCAATGCCATGCGGGATGGGATCATCGTGGCAGACGAAAAGGGCCGCGTCGTCGAGATCAACCCGTCTGCGCAGCGCATTTTGAAATGTGAGGGGGATCGCCTGATCGGCACGGATATCCGCCAGGTCCTCCCGGCCTGGATCGCATGGAAAACGGAGGCGGGGAACGCCACGGAAACCACCCATGAGATCTCTCTGGGACTGACCCCGGACCAGCGCTGCTACCATTTGCGGCTGACGCCCCTGACCGGAGGCCGTGGTCAGGTCACGGGCAGGCTGGTGACCCTGACGGACATCACCGAACAGAAACAGGCTGAAGACCAGCTGCGCCAAGCCCACGAAGCTGCTGTTGAGGCCAACCGGCTGAAAACTCAGCTGCTGGCCAGCGTCAGCCATGACCTACGCACCCCCCTGGGAGCCATTATGGGTTATGCCGAGATGATCCAGGCCGGGGCGTTTGGCAAGGTCAACGAAAAACAGGAGCATGCCGCGGCCGAAATCCTGGAAAGCGCCAATCAGCTGCTGGTTTTCGTCAACAACCTGATCAGCCAGGCGCAGATCGAAACCGGGCATGTCGTCCTGCGGGTCGAGAAGTTCGAGCCCAAGGAATTAATCGGTGCGGTGCGCTCAACCATCAGTTACATGGCACAAAAGAAAAAAATAGACCTGCAGACCGAGATCGACGCAAACCTGCCCGCTCAAATCAGCGGGGATGCTTACTGGCTTAAGCAGATCTTGCTCAACCTGGCCAACAACGCGGTCAAATTTACCGAGAAAGGCTCGGTAAAGATCCGCCTCTACCTGCCCGACCGCGAACACTGGGGGCTGCAGGTTATCGACACGGGCATCGGTATTACGCAGGAAGATCGGCCCCGGATCTTCGAGGCCTTCCATCAGATCGAGAGTTCACCCGCACGCCGGCGCAGCGGATCCGGCCTCGGGCTCTCCATCGTCCAGCAGCTGATCACCTTGATGGGCGGTGAGATCCTCCTGCAAAGCGAGGTCGGACAGGGCAGCAAGTTCACGGTGATCCTTCCACTCACCGCCGCTTGAACGAAAGCAGGAAAAATCAACCTCCCGTGAAGAACCCTGGACGGGAGGTTGTTGTTATTCTAAGGGGATGCCCCCTTTCGGCTCGCTTGGACTGTCAGCCGCGCTCACTGCTATCGAGGCGGTAATTGAGAATCATTCTTCCCCGCAGGTTCGCCTGCGGCGAATTCTCATCCTTCATCCGACCCTTCTTTGATCTTCTTCTTCAGCTGCTTGCCACGCTCATCCGTATTCAGGATGCGTTTGCGGATGCGATAAGAAAGCGGGGTCACCTCGAGCAGCTCGTCGTCGGCCAGGTACTCGATGGCCTCGTCTATGCTCATCTGACGCGGCGGCGTCAGCCGGATCTCCATGTCGCCGCGCGAAGAGCGCACGTTGGTCATGTGCTTTTTACGGCAGACGTTGATCGGGATATCGCCTGGACGGGCGTTCTCACCGATGACCATGCCTTCATATACCTCCACCCCCGGCCCATAAAACAGGGTTCCGCGTTCCTCAGCGCTCTTCAGGGCGTAGGTCGTGGTCAGGCCTACTTCCCAGGCCACCAGGGAACCGGTGGAACGCTGCGCCATCGCCCCGGCCATTTCTTCATAGCCGTGGAAGAGGGTATTCATAACGCCCATGCCTCGCGTGGCGGTCAGGAACTGGTAGCGGAAACCCAGCAAGCCGCGCGTGGGGACGATATAAACTAGGCGGGTACTCCCCTGGCCGGTGTCCTGCATATCCAGCATCTTTCCGCGCCGTGCTCCGAGCATCTCCACCACCACCCCAACCGTCTCCGGGCTGGTCTCAATGTGAACCTCCTCGTACGGCTCGAGCTGGGTCCCGTCTTCGGCCTGGTGAAAGATCACCTCTGGCCGGGAGACCTGGAACTCATAACCTTCACGACGCATGGTTTCGATCAGTATGGCCAGGTGCAGCTCGCCACGCCCGGAGACAAGAAAGGTATCGGGTGTCTCGGTCTCCTGGACGCGCAGGGCGACGTTGGTGCGCAGCTCATCGAACAGGCGCTCGCGTAGTTTGCGCGAGGTGCTCCAGCGTCCCTCACGGCCCGAGAAGGGTGAGGTGTTGACCCCAAAAGTCATCCGCACGGTGGGTTCTTCCACGCGAATCGGGGGCAGGGCGACCGGGTTTTCAGGATCGGCCAGCGTCTCGCCAATGGCGATACCTTCCAAGCCGGCAATCGAGACGATCTCGCCGGCTTCCGCCTGCTCCACTTCCACGCGCTCCAGCCCCCGGTGAACGTAAAGATAGGGCGCACGTTCCGGGACCTGCGTCCCGTCCAGCTTCAGCCGCACCAGTGGCTGGCCGACCTTGATCTTGCCGGCAAAGATGCGGCCGACGGCTGTCACACCGCGGTAATCGTCATAACCCAGGGTGGTGATGAGCATCTGCAACGGCGCGTCGATGTCCACTTTGGGTGGAGGAATGTGGCGTAGAATGGCCTGGAAGAGCGGCTGCAGGTCCGGGCCCAGATCAGGGGTAAGGCTGGCCTGGGCGGTCGTCGCCTGGGTATAAATGACCGGGAAATCCGCCTGTCGATCGGTAGCACCCAGTTCAATGAAAAGGTCAAAAGTCTGGTTAAGGACGCGGCTCGGCTCGGCATCCTTTCGATCGACCTTGTTGATCACCACCACCGCCTTGTGGCCGCGCTCCAGCGCTTTCTTGAGCACAAAGCGGGTCTGGGGCATGGGACCCTCGGCGGCATCCACCAGCAGCAGGACGCCATCCACCATGTTCATGACGCGCTCCACCTCCCCACCGAAGTCGGCATGACCGGGGGTATCCACGATATTGATCTTGACCTGCTGGTTGGCCTCCGCGTCCCAGATGGAAATGGCCGTGTTCTTGGCCAGGATGGTGATGCCACGCTCGCGTTCGAGGTCGTTTGAATCCATCACGCGCTCAGCGACCTGCTGGTTATCGCGGAATGTATGGGACTGGCGCAGCAGCCCGTCCACCAGCGTGGTCTTGCCGTGGTCCACGTGGGCAATGATGGCAATGTTACGGAGATCAGTGCGTTCCTTAAGCATAAAACCCTTCTGAATGGGCGCGGCTTGCCGCGCACCGCTATTCTCAATGAAAAACCCCGGAGGGGAGACCGGGGCTTGTCCTTCTTGATTCGCTAGGTTCCGGCTTGCAGAGGGTATTCTATCAGAGAGACATGGTTTTAGGAAGAGGATAAAGGCAGAGGAGGTTGCCGCCTGCATGAACGCCTTGGCCGACATGGGTCATTTCCTGCCTCTAACGGATAACCCTGAGGATTAGCCTCCAACCGACCAAGGCCCAGTTCAAGGCCGTCCCTTTCAGGTCTGGCTCATCAGGCTCAATACTGCCACGAAGTGCGCCAGGGCCCCCAACAGGACGAACACATGCCAGAGTTCATGAAAGCCGAACTTGCCTGGAAAAAGATCCAATTTCTTGGTGGCATAGATCACCGCCCCTATCGTGTAGATCACCCCACCGGTGAGCAGCCACGCCAGCACCCAGGTTGACACGTTCTTGAACACCTGCCCGGCCGCGAGCACACCCAGCCACCCCATGAGGATATATGGAGCGGTATGCAGCCAGCGCGGCATGCCTGGGATGAAAACCTTGACCAGGATGCCGATCAAGGCAAAGGCCCAAACGATCGAAAGCAGGCCCCAGCGCCAGAAGCCGGTAAAGGCGATCATGCAAAACGGGGTGTAAGTCCCGGCAATGAGCAGAAAGATGGCAGAATGGTCCATCCGGCGCAGGATCTCCAGCACCTTAGGCCTGACCCTAGCCATATGATAGGCCGCGCTTGCGGAGAACAGAAGGATCAAGCTGAGCCCGTAGATCAGCGAGGAGACGATCTTGGCAGTCACATCCCAGCTGACGGCCAACAAGGCAATCTGTCCGCAGAAGGCGGCAACCGCCCCACCCAGGTGGGTCAGGCCGTTGACGGGTTCGCGTAGTTTGACAGACATGATCATCCTTTCCTTCGACCGATAAGTACAACCGGGTTCCTCAACCATAAATAATGGACTTCAGGGTTCCGCGGCTCACTACCCGCGCGTCCATCCATTTCCGCATGGCTCGGCGTGAGGCTAGGTCCCCTCTTCCCATGAATTCAAGTACTTCACCTGCTCGGAAGTGAGTTCGTCGATACGGATGCCCATCGCCTCCAGCTTGATGCGGGCGATCTCAGCGTCGATCTCCGCCGGGACCGAGTAGACCTTCTTCTCCAGCTTGTCGGCATTCTTCATGATGTATTCAGCTGCCAGGGCCTGGTTGGCGAAGGACATGTCCATCACCGAGGCCGGATGGCCTTCGGCGGCGGCCAGGTTGATCAGGCGACCCTCCGCCAGGAGGTTGATCTGGCGGCCGTCCTTGAACTCATACTGCTCGACAAACGGCCGAACACGCTTCGGCTTGCCTTTGGACATCCCTTCCAGGGCCGGGATGTTGATCTCAACATTGAAGTGGCCGGAATTGGCGACGATGGCCCCATCCTTCATCACCTGGAAGTGGCGTTTATCCACGACGTTGATGTCACCGGTCAGGGTGCAGAAGATGTCACCGATCCTGGCAGCCGCCTCCATCGGCATGACCTGGAAGCCGTCCATGACCGCTTCCAGGGCTTTGAGCGGGTCCACTTCCGTGACGATAACCAGTGCCCCCATGCCGCGAGCGCGCGAGGCCAGGCCGCGGCCGCACCAACCATAGCCCGACACGACAAAGTTCTTGCCTGCCAGGAGGATATTGGTGGCGCGGATGATCCCGTCGAGCGTGGATTGCCCCGTGCCGTAGCGGTTGTCAAAGAAATGCTTGGTCATGGCATCGTTCACGGCAATGACCGGAAAGTTCAGCATGCCGTCCGCCGCCATGGCACGCAGACGGATAACACCGGTGGTGGTCTCTTCTGTACCGCCGATGACTCCCTTGAGCAGCTCGCGGCGTTCCTTGTGGATTGTGGAAACCAGGTCCGCCCCGTCGTCCATGGTCATCTGTGGCTTGTGGTCCAGCGCCGCGCCGATATGCTTGTAGTAGGTGACGTTGTCCTCACCCTTGATGGCATAAGTGGGGATCTCGAATTGATTGACCAGCGCGGCTGCCACATCGTCCTGGGTGGAGAGAGGGTTGGAGGCGGTCAGGACCAGATCCGCGCCGCCCGCCTGTAGCGTACGGGCCAGGTTGGCGGTCTCGGTCGTAACGTGCAGGCAGGCCGACAGGCGCACGCCTTTCAGGGGACGTTCTTTTTGGAAGCGCGCTCGAATCAGCCGCAGGACAGGCATCTCCCTTTCCGCCCACTCGATGCGCCGGAGGCCACCCTCGGCCAGGGAAGGATCTTTAATATCGAAATTACTCATGCACTCCTCCTCGAGACTCAATGAGCAGGGCGTCCAGGATGCCCTGGTCATCAAAAAATTTACGGAAGCGCTCCACAAACTCGCTCCGCGTGTAATGCTGAGATTGCGGTCCCTTCTCTTCCAGACAATAGGTGGCTGCCAGCGCGCCCATTTGACCGCACAGCTCCCAGTCCCAACCGCGCGCGTAGCCCGTCAGGAATCCGCCGCGGAAAGCGTCACCCACCCCGGTCGGATCCAGGATGCGCTGAGGCGGGGCGACTGGAATATTGTACTCCTTCCCATCTGCATAAATCGATGAGCCATCCACCCCGCGCGTGATGACGAGCACCTGGATGTGTTCCTGAATCTGAGCCAGATCCAAGCCGGTTTTCTTGGAAACCAGCTCAAACTCATAATCGTTGACGAATAGGAAATAAGCGCCCTGCATGTCCCGCGCCAGATCCGCGCCCTCCAGTCGCAGCACCTGCTGGCTGGGATCGTAAAGGTAGGGGATGCCGAGCTGCCGGCACTCGGCAGCGAAGTTTTTCATGGCCAGGGGGTCATTAGGGGAGACGACCACAAGGTCCGGTCGCGGCTGGACCTCCCTCAAGGTCTGCCGGGCCGCATATCCCATCGCCCCCGGATAGAAGCTGGCGATCTGGGCATTCATCCGGTCGGTGGTGGCGAAGAAGGAGGCGGTGTAAATACCCGGGATGACCTGCATCAAGGCCGTGTCCACCCCCTGGCTCTCCAGCCAGCTCCGATACTCGCCGAAATCCTCACCGACGGTGGCCAGGATGCGAGGGCGGCTTCCCAGCAGGGCCATGGTATAAGCGATATTTGGTGCAATCCCGCCGCGCTGCCGGGACATCGAATCGACCAAAAAGGAGAGGCTGATCTTCTCTAGCCGTTCCGGCAGGATCTGCTCCTTGAACAAGCCGGGGAAGGTCATGAGATAGTCGTATGCTACAGAACCGGTGATGAGGATATCCATATCAAACCCCTTGGGGAGACCTGACAACCTTGGGCAGGTTGACCTCCAGCGGCGGGACGACGATTCCGTTTTCCGTCACGATTGCAGAAATCAGGTGCGCTGGTGTTACATCAAATGCAGGGTTGCGGGCCCTCGCCCCAGCCGGCATGACCCCTACGCCGTGGATCTGGACATCCAGCACTTCCTGAGGATCGCGCTCTTCGATCGGGATCAGCCCACCGTGCGCGAGCGTTAGATCGATAGTCGAGGTCGGCGCGACCGAATAAGCCGGGCGGTGATTATCAAAGGCCGCCAGGGCCAGCATGTAAGTGCCGATCTTGTTGGCGACATCGCCGTTGGCCGCGATCCGGTCCGCCCCGAAGAAGACCTTGTTGACCTGGCCGGCGCGCAGGAAGTAGCCGGCCATGCTGTCGGTGATGATCTCGTAGGGGATTCCGTACTGCTCCAGCTCCCAGGCCGTCAGGCGGGCACCCTGCAGGCGAGGACGGGTCTCACCCACCAGCACATGGATGTGCTTGCCCTGTTCATGAGCCATGCGGATGACGCCCAGGGCGGTTCCCCACTCCACGGTCGCCAGGGCGCCGGTGTTGCAATGATGGATCAGGGTGTCCCCGTCATCGATCAGCACTGCCCCGTTCTCAGCCATGCGCTGGTTGGTCCTGACATCCTCGTCGGCAATGCGCTGGGCCTCCTCCAGCAAGGCCTGACGCAGGTCCTCCGCAGAGCCCTGAAATGAACGGGCTACTTTGAGCATTCGTTCCACGGCCCAGTTCAGATTGACTGCGGTCGGGCGAGTGGCCCGCAGCCTCAGGGCGGCGGATTCCAGGTCCATTAGGAGCTGGGAGACCTGCCCAGCACGTGATTCGTTGCCCGCCAGGGCCAGACCGAATGCCGCTGCGGCCCCGATCGCCGGCGCACCGCGCACGGTCATGGTGCGGATCGCCTCCGCCACCTCGGCCACAGTCCGCAGGGATACGACTACTAACGCCTGTGGAAGCTGGCGCTGGTCAATCATCTTGAGGGCACGGGTGGGAGGATCCCAATAAAGTGTGCGCATCCTGGACACACAAAGACGCCCCGGTGGGGCGTCGGTGTTAGCAAGCGTAGTTTAACATGCCTTGCCCGGATTGTCAAAGCATTGACAAGCATTGACATGTCCCTCAATAGGCAGTATAAGGGGCGCCATGTTCATCAAACGCGTGTTAACCGGCATCTCGCTCCTGGCTCTCCTGGCAAGCTGCAACCTGGCGAGGAGCCTGCCCGGACCGACCGCAACCCCCAGCCAGTCCCCAACGCCCAGTGACACTCCCACCTCCACGCCGACGCCTACCCTTCCACCCACACCCACCCCTCTGCCCCAGGTGCGGCTAACGAATGCGGACCAGTTTCTCTTCGACGGCGACCTGGACCAGGCCCGCCAGGAATACATGGTCGCGTACGCTGCATCTGCGGACCCCGAGATCCGGGCGGCAGCCCTTTGGGGTCTGGCACGCGTCGAGTATCAAAGCGGGAACCAAGCCCAGTCGCTTGATGACCTGCGGCAGATGCTCAGCGCCTATCCCGAGTCCGAGAACACCGCCCGGGCTTACTTCCTCCAGGGAGAGATTTACACCTCCCTTTCGCGCTACCCCGAAGCCGCGGGGGCTTACACCACCTATCTGAAACTGCGCCCTGGAGTGATCGACTACGAAGTCCAACTCCGACTCGGGGATGCATACGATGCCGCGGCAAATTATCCGAATGCAATCACCGCCTATCAGGCTGCTCTCGCCGCCCCTCACCTCGGCGACGATACCTCCCTCAAGATCAACATCGCCCAGGCCTATGCCTCCAGCGGTGATTCAACCACCGCCTTGAGCTTGTACGACCAGATCAGCACCGCGAGCAGCGACGATTATGTCAAAGCCCAGGTGGACTTGCTGGAAGGGCAGATCTATCTCGCCCTCGGACAGAAAGATCAAGCCTATCAGCACTTCCTGGACACCGTGAATAATTACCCGACCTCATATGACTCCTATTCCGCCCTGGTCGCCCTGGTGAATGCCGGCGTCCCGGTGGACGATCTCAATCGCGGCCTGACGGATTACTTTGCCGGCCAATACGGTAATGCCCTAGATGCCTTCAACCGCTTCACCCTCGCTAATCCCCAAAACGACACCACGAATCCCGAGAAGGACGGGACGGTCCAGTATTACCATGCCATGACGGAACTGGCCTTGGGAAACTACCAGCAGGCGGTCGACGAGTTCTCCGCTTTCATCAACCTCTTCCCCAGTAACAAACACTGGGAGGATGCCTGGAATAATAAATCGGACACCCAGTGGGCCTACCTTAACCAAATTGACGCGGCTGCCCAAACCCTGCTGGATTATGTCAAAGCCGCGCCCTCCAGCCCCGATGTACCCCAGTTCCTGCTCACGGCAGGGCGGATGTATGAACGCGCCAATCAGCTGGACGATGCTGCCCATGTTTGGGAGGGCATCGCAGATGCCTATCCGAGCAGTGACCTGGTCACGGAGGCCCTTTTATGGGCCGGGCTGTCCCAATACCGGAACAAGGAATATGCTGCGGCCCTGCTCACATTCCAGCGTGAAACGCTCCTTGCGGCCACGCCGGAGGACCAGTCCCAAGCCTTCTTCTGGATCGGCAAGACACAGGTGCAGAAAGGCGACTCGGCCGCGGCTCAGACCGCCTGGCAGCAGGCAGCCTCTCTTGATCCAACCGGCTACTACAGCGTCCGCGCCGGCGATCTGCTCTTCAATCGCGGAATTTTCGCCTCACCCTCGGACTACAGCCTGAGCTATGACCTGGCCGCGGAGCGTCCCGCTGCCGAGGCCTGGATCAGGGTTAAATTCAACCTGGATCCATCGACCGACCTTTCCACCCCGGGTGCGCTTCTCTCCGATCCCCGGCTGATCCGCGGCACCGAGCTGTGGAACCTCGGCCTGTTCGATGAGGCCCGCACCGAATTCGAAGACCTGCGCCAGAGCGTTAGCAGCGACCCGGCCAACAGCTACCGCCTGACGAACTACCTGCTCGACCTGGGCCTCTATCGATCGGCGATCCTTGCCGCCCGCCAGGTGCTTACCCTGGCAGGGATGCAGACGAGCGACCAAACGCTGGCCGCACCGATCTTCTTTAACCACGTCCGCTACGGCCTGTACTACCAGGAGTTGGTCCTGCCGGCTGCGCAGCAGAACGGATTCGACCCGCTGCTGCTCTTCGCGGTCATCCGACAGGAAAGCCTCTTCGAAGGCTTCGTGAACTCGACCGCCGGGGCCCGCGGTTTGATGCAGATCGTCCCTTCGACCGGTCAGACGATTGCAAAGAACATGAACTGGCCACCCAATTACACCGATGCCGACTTATACCGGCCGCTCGTCAGCATCGACATGGGAGCCCACTATCTGAAGTCCATCCAGGACTATCTGAACGGTGACCTGTACGACGCCCTGGCTGGCTATAACGCCGGCCCCGGCAATGCCCAGATCTGGCAGCAGCTCGCCGGGGGGGATCCTGATCTATTCCTGGAGATCGTACGCTACGACGAGACGCGCACCTATATTCGCAGCGTCTTCGAGAATTATGGGATGTACCGGTTGCTGTACGGAACCATGCATTAGGGTCTCGGTTGCCCCCCGAGCGAAAACCTCCCGCAGCCCAAGCCCTGCGGGAGGTTGATGTTCATCCCAGATGTTCGACGATCTTGCGATGGACCGTGGCCGCATCCATCTCCAGGACAGAGATCAGCTTGTCGCGCCCGCCGGCTCCGGCCACCACCTCAATACGAGCAGGGGATACGCCCAATACCTCCGCCAGGAATTTGATCAGCGCCTCGTTGGCTTTCCCCTCGATGGGGGGGGCGGTTAGGTGAATCTTGATCGTCCCGTCGCTCAAGACTTCGACGATCTCGTTTTTACTGGCGCGTGGCGTCACCCGCACTGCCAGGGCCGAACCTTTCTTGCCGTCATGAAGATGGAATTCTCGAGAGTTCATAACATCACCTCGCCAGGGAGGAGAGAAAATTGATCAATGCGTACGAAACGACCTCGATCAGAATGATCAGGACCAGGGGGCTTAGATCGAACATGCCGATCAATGGGACCACCCTTCGGATCGGGGCCAGCATCGGTTCGACGATCCGATCCAGGGCATGGCGGAACGGGTTGTAGGGGCTCAGAAAATAGCTGAGCGCGACCTGCACGATGACCAGCAGGACGACCAGGTTCGTGAGGATATTGATCCAGTGTGCAAGCAGCAGAAAAATCATGATGGCACCACTATGCCGGGCGTAGGCCCAGGATCGCCTGCCCTATCCGGACATAGGTCGCACCTTCCTGAACAGCTGCCGTATAATCCGCGCTGGTGCCCATGGATAATTCCTGCCAATCCAATTGGGGGAGGCGCTTCATGAGGAAGTCCTGCAATTGACGTAAACGCCGAAAGTAAGGCCGGGAGCGTTCGGCATCGGTAAAGAAGGGCGGCATGGTCATTAATCCCCGTACCTGCAGGGAACGGAATTGGACCATCGGTTCGAGTTCCGGCAGCAGGTCCATCCAGCGGGTCTCGTCCCAGGCTGGTAGCCCGTACTTGCTCTCCTCACCGCTGACGTTGAACTCCAAGAGGACCGGCATGGTCCGGTGCAATTCACCGCACCTAAGTTCAAGGTGGGCGGCTAATTTGAGGCTGTCCAGCGAGTGCAGCATGTTGAAGTCCCTGGCAACCAGATCAGCCTTGCGACTCTGCACATGGCCGATCATATGCCATTCTACCTCAGATTTTTCCTTCAAGGCCGCAATTTTCACTGCAGCCTCTTCGGCATAATTCTCCCCCAGGAGGGTGGCTCCCGCCTCCACTGCCATGCGGACCACCTCCAGAGGCTGGGATTTGGTCACCACCACCAGGTGCACCGCACGTGGGTCGCGTCCACACCCAACGGCCGCCTCTGCGATCTGGTCGAGAGCGCGCTGCATGCGCTGGCGGATGAGCAAAACGAGGGATTCGTCCATAGGGGATCTATCGTCAGATCACTTCAAGGCTATCATCGCACCGAAGCGGCCGGTGTGGCCCTTTTCCGCCCGGTGAGAGTACCAGTCCTCCAGGTGACACGCCGTGCAGATCTCCACCACCTCAATCTGGCGAACCCCCGCCTGCTCCAGGAGCCATCGGTTAGCGCCCCAGAGGTCGAAAAATGTCCGGTCATCCCGCATCTGCAGCAGGTCGGGCGCGGCCTTGCCGAAGGCCTGTCTGACCTGGGCAACGACATCCGCCCCAACCTCGTAATGGTCGGGGCCGATGGACGGACCGATGGCGGCCCGTATGTTTGCAGCAGCGGAACCGTACCGGCTTTGCATGGTCGCCACCGCAGCCCGGACAGTCCCCTTTACCGTCCCCATCCATCCGGCGTGGGCGATGCCGGCCACCTTGCGGAGCGGATCATGGAGGAACACCGGCACACAATCCGCAAAACGCATCATCAGGGTCACCCCCGGTCGGTCCGTCAGGATCACGTCCGCCTGCAGATGGGGTGCCTGCAGCGGCCGCGGCGCCTCCGCGATCGCGACCTGATCTCCATGCACCTGCCATACGTCAAAGACCGTCGCCGGATCGCGGCCGGAGGCCTCCAGGGCCCGCCGGCGGTTCTCCCCCACCCGCTCCAGGTCATCCCCAACGGTCCCGCCCAGGTTCAGCGAGGCCCAGGGTTCGGGGCTGACCCCGCCGTGGCGGGTGTAAATGGCCTGGGCCACCCCCTCTTCGAGCGAGTCAAAAATCCAATACCGGACTCCAGCCTGGGTTTGAAAGGACATGGATGGTTAAGCTCTGACGATCGCGAACTTCTTGGCGAGCAGACGGCGCGTATCCGCCATAGCTTCCTCAATCAGAGGGAACATGAACCAGGCCGTCATGAGCCCGAATAAAGCGCCGGTCACGACGCGCTCGAGAGGCGTACTTTCGCGGTAAGGAAGGAACGACTGGATGAACTGGCTGGGAATCTGGCTGAACAGCTGCGTGAAACCGTCCAGGGCAATCGGCACCACCCCGACGAACCCCCAGATCAGCCAATGTAGCTTAGGCAGACGGCGGCCGCTGAGAGCGAAAATAAGCCCGAAGAGGAGCATCGCGCCCCAGATCGCCACGTCCCGCTCGCAGAAAGCCACCTTATAGCCCATGACCGGATTTCCGGTAAAGGCGCGGGCTGCCAGGCGCAAGGGATCGTTCTGATCCGTGATACCGGTCGCGGCTTCAAAGGTGATCACGCCGGGCACATGCGCCGCCGCATGTGGATAAATGGTCTGTTCACCGAATAAAAAGAAGGAGCGGAAAGCCCATTGATGGCACAGCACGCTGTAGATGGTGTAGATCACCTGGGCCGGTCCGTTCCACCCAACCTTTTTAAAGACCGGCGCCAGCCATGGCATTCCCGCATACAAAACCAGGAGCAGATTAAAGATCAGCATGTATTGTTTGGAAAACCAGAAAGAAAAGCGATCCATACCCGAGACGGTCTGACCCCGCTGGCTGCTGATCTGATAGGCGGAATCATTGATGCGTTCCAGCTGTGATTTGCGGTCCATTGCGGCGCCGATGGTCATCTGCAAGTCCTGACGGGTGAACGGCGATTTCAAGCGGTAAGGTCCCACCTCGATCACCGGGACGTCCAGGGCATATGTGTTCACCAGGGTCGGATCAGAATCGATGTCGATTTTCACCAGTTTATGGGGGACGGCCTGCTGCAGAGCGTTTAAATCCGTTTCGGCTTGCTCACACAGCTGGCACCCCGTGCGGGTGTAAAGCGTCACCGTGATCATCTCTGTACTCCTAAAAGCATTATTTGAAGTATCTTTGCGGAAGTCGAGGGCGAGGACCTGCATGCCGCCTGGCGGGCAGAATCATCCTTAGAGTCCGAAATTGACGAAGGGCAGGTAGCTGCCCAACAAATTGAAAGAGCCCAGGAAGAGTAAAATCCCGGCGATGACCAGCAGGACGCCCAGGATGATCTCCACGACCCTCATGACATGCGCAAAGCGGCGCAGGATCGTTGTTACCCAGCCGATACCTATCGCAGCCATCAGGAAGGGGATCGCCATCCCGGCTGAATAGGCTGCTCCCAGCATCGTCCCCTTCACGACCGACCCGCCATTCAGCGAAAAGGTAAGGATCCACCCCAACACGGGACCCACGCACGGCGACCAGCCTGCAGAGAAGAATATTCCCATCAGCAGGGAGGAGAAGAAGCCCCAGCGGGGGTCGATCGCGGGGTGCATGCGTACATCGTAGTCCAGGAAGGGGATCCGGAAGATTCCGGTCATGTGCAAACCGAAAAGGACGATGATCACCCCTCCGATCTTTTCCAGCCAGGTACGCACATCATAAAGGACGATCCCCAGCACGGAAGCCGCGATGTTGAAGAGGACAAAGACCAGGCTGAAACCCGCCACAAATGCCAGGCCATGGGCGAACGTGATCCAGCGGCGGTTCGGGTCTGTTTCACCGCCGACCGCCCGCCCTCCAACATAACCAATGTAGGCCGGGACCAAAGAGAGAACGCAGGGAGAAAGGAAGGAAGCCAAGCCAGCCAGGAATGCCAGGCCGATGGTCACATTGAGATCCATCAGCATCGTCTCATCCGCCTTGCCTTGCCATTCCGGCTAGAAGAGCCGTTCTTTGACCGAGACAAGGGTACTCCCCTTCAACGGGTCCGCCAAGGTGATATCGCTCATCTCCAAAGTAACCGTAGGCAAGGTCCAGCGGAAAATCCACTTGGCATCCTCCGGGCTGCAGTTCACACAACCGTGGGAGCGGGGGGTCCCGAAATCGTTATGCCAGGTGGCGGCATGGATCGCGTCCCCGATGGAATAGACAAACAGGCTGGTCCACGAGATCGCCGGTCCATCATAACCGGTATTCCGATTGCCGCCGGACATGTGGATGCTGAGGGTCTTGCGGGAGATGGGAAAATTATCCCCGACCGGCGTTTCCCCGGGTGCATCGCCCGTGGAAACCCGGCAGAAATAGACCTCGTTCTGCCCTTCCAGACAGGAGAGAGTTTGATAGGTGAGATTGACCACGATATGCTTTGTGGCAGGATCCACGTCCGGATTAATGGGGGCTAAATCCTCCGGCGTTAGCGGGCGGAAGGCTGCCCCCTCTGCCCAGAAGAGATCCCCATAACTCCCACCCGTCACGCCAGGTGGTCGCCCCCCATCCTCGCTAAATCGGTACTGGAGGGTGCCCAAATCCGAGGTTTGAATGCTGTCAATCCAAACCACCTGGGTGTAATAGAGGCGGGGCTGCACTCCCTGCTTGAGCTGGGCGATCACGCCGGGTGAACGGGCGGGAGGGTTGGCGAGGTAAAGGTCCACATAGGGGACGGTGACTTCCGCCCAAAAGCCCGATTGGCCGACCGGGAGGGCCGATAAAGGGGTATTGGGCAGGTTGCGGCAGGGCTGGAAGTCCGCCGCGTATACATAGCCGTCCGGCGTTTCCACCCAGCGCTGATTGATCCGGTTGAGGTCCTGGGTGAGGGCATTGACCTCCCGCAGCCAGGGCAGGACCGTATCCTCATAGATCCAGTTTGCCGTCGCGGCGTTATGATCGGGACGGATCTTGACCTCGATCTTTCCACTGGAACAATTTCGCCCGAGGAAATCACCGGCTGGAAATTGCGGCAGGCTGAGGCCGCGTTCGGCGCGGAAAGCCATGGACCTGGGGAGCCAGGGTTCTAAGGCCACGGCCCCAACGCTCAAGCTGGCAAGCTTGAGAAATTCACGACGGGAAAGGGGGTGTTCTGGGAACCACATGCCGCTAAGGATACCCGTAAACGAGGCAAACGTCAACCAATCCCGGCGCGGCTACTCCGAGCGATGCAGAGCAGGCAGGAATACCGGGCTTGCGCCGGGATTGGCCCTATTTGGTGTAGTCGCCGATCACCATGGTTGTGGTCTTAAAGCCGGACGAATCCACCGTTGGATCCAGCGACGCGACCAGCTGATAAGAGATCCCACTCCCCGGAGAGTAGCTGCCCGAGCTCGGCAGAACATTACTGGAAACCACCGCGACCAGATTATTCTGTGCATCCGTGACGGTGACGATCACAGTCGCTCCGCTAAGAGTCTTACCGGTATTATTCGTGGCAGCCCCTGAGAAGGCCCAGACTGCACCGTCTTTTCGAATTTGGACACCCGAGGCTGCCAGCTCAACGGACTGTGTGTCCGGAACCTTGGTCCGGGCCGGGTCCACCTGAACCGTGAATGTGCGCATGCGGGAGGCCTGCGCTTTGTTAGAATTGACACTGCCGAAATAGGACAGGTCGAACGGGATCCTCTTTCCTGGGTCGACCGGAGAGGTCAAAAAGGAATAAGCGGCGTCCAGGACTGTGCCGTCTTGAGCATACAGTCCCGCGATCAGCAGCGGGTTCAAGGCTGTGCTGGCTTTATTGGTTAAATAACCGACGATATGATAGTTCCCATTTTGATCGAAATAGGAGTTGGTGAATGCCAGGTCGGTCGCATAGTCCGCGGGTGCTTGATCCAGATTTGCATCCCAATAGATTCTCCAATTCACCTGGCCCGCACCCGGACTGGGGAAGGAAATGACAAACGGTGTCTGATCCCTCTGCTGTGAATCCCCCGCCGGGGCAAGTTCGGTGTCGAATATGAATGAAGAACCAGCCGAGAGAGGGGCTTCTCCTGCGTCAACGACCGAGCCCGCCAGAGCGTTGATATGCACCCATTGCTTGTTGGTATTGATCAACTTGCCGCTCAAATAAAGCGTGCCCTTTTGATCATCCGTGATCTGAGGATTGCCGACCTGCAAAGGGGCACGATCGACCTTCCCGCTTTGGTAGCCAGCGATCTTTACCGTGTAGTTAGCCGGCTTTCCCTTTCGGGTGTCATACGAGAAGTCGAACGGCGATGTCTCTCCAGGCCCCAGGATCGGCAGCATAGGAGAGAATACAAGGCTGGGGACCACGGCACCACTGTCATTTTTAAGGAGCGAGTTGCCACTTGCATCCTTGATGACGATGGTCAGTTGAAGCGCGGTCAGGGCACTGGCCATACTATTTTTTACCGCCCCGACCACATGGTAGCTCCCGAATTGGTCGGTGAAAGCATTGGTGCTGGTGATGGAGAGACTTCCGCTCGAGGGAAGCGGGGTGTTTGCGATCAGTGGTTGAGCCGAGCTGACCCGCTTGGCTGTACCGCAGGCTGCCAGAAAGACCAACAATCCGGCGAACAGCGAGCAAACCATCATTTTACGAACCATGCTGCCTCCTTACTCTTAATCCGGGGTCACCGGTTGATTATATATTGAACGGAAGAATGATTCCACCCCTTTAAGACAGTCTGAACTGACCTTATGCCCGGTTTCGGCTTCGCAGTAAGTGACCGAGGCCCCAGACGCCTTCAGGAAGGAGACGGCCCGCCTGGCGAGTTCCACGGGGACCATCTCATCCTGGCTTCCATGCGACACAAAGACCGGCTTACCGTCCAGGCGCCGCTGCTCGAGCAGCGGCTCTGCGCCTGCGAGCAGGAAACCCGAGAGGGCCGCAATGGCATGCACCCGCTCAGGATGGAGCAGGGCAAATGCATAGGTCATGGCCGCCCCCTGGCTGAAACCCATGAGATGAATGACTTCTGTCTGGACATGCGCCGAAGCGGACCAACCATCCAGGAATGCCAACAATGAATCCACGGACGGACGCAGCTGCTCCAAGCTCGGCAGCTCTTTGTTTGCTGATCCAAACTCCCGCCAGGAGTAGCCGGCCTCTGGTGCAGGAAATGGCGCCCGCGGCGCCAGCAGGGCGCCGCCGGGGGGCAAGCTGCGGGTAAAAAACCACATCGAGGTTTCATCACCCGACAAACCATGGAGCAGGACCAGCAGGTGCCCAAAATTCTCCCGGCCAGGCCGGTAGCGGAAGGTCCAATTTTGGTAGGTCAGGAGTTGGGGTTCAGTCTCGGTCGGCATGTGTGGAAATCCAGTTCAGCAAGGCAAGGATGATCAGGGTCAGGGCGATCGGAATGATCCCCGCCAGCAGGCAGAGCAAACCCATGAACGCCGCGCTTTTCCCATAGAGCAGGTATATCAAACCGTCACCCACCAGAAAGAGCAACGCCAAGGCCCCGACGATCAGGCGGGTATTGGTCTGGCGTGCATACTTGCGCAAATCCTTGCTCATAAGCGGTTCAAGCTGGGGAAGGGTGAGGACACCGGTCCGAGACGGTTCCTGCTCACCAGCGCGGGAAGTATCTCCTTCGCAAGCGTCTCTGCCAGGTAAAGGCACGCTTCAACTCCGGCAGGGCTGTGTCAGCGGCAAGTTCGCCCACGTGAACGATCTGATGGACATCCACATTGTCGAGAAGTCCGATCCTGCCCACTTCAGGGCGGATGATCAGCTCAGGATGGTCGGCCTGCAGACGCAGTTCAGCCAACATACACCCTCCGACGTCCACAGCCTGCAGAAATATGCCTATGGCCTGCGCGATCCGCAAGCGGGTCAGGCGCTCCACAATCGGAGTGGGTACCTGCAGGGGGAGGGGCAATCGCGGCAAGTTCGGGCCTGTATCAACCAACGAGCTTAGGATTACCGCTACAACCGGCAGAGTGGGCGCCAGCGAGCGGGCCACGGAGACCGGGACCGGGTCCAGCACACCCCCGTCCACCAACTGATAGCCCACGTACAATTTGGGCGGAAAGACCCCCGGCAGAGCGGTTGTCGCCAGGACGGCATCCAGGACCCTGCCCTGCTTTAAGACCACCTCCCGGCCGGACTGGATATCCGTCGCCGTTACCGCGCACGGGTAATCGAGATCCTCGAAGGTGCGCTCTCCCAACAGATCGGAGAGCATCCTAGCTGCCCCGGTTAATCCCAGCAACGCTGGAGCATCACGGGGAGCCAGCCCGAAGAACTTGGACTGGTCCAGTCCGGAAAAGAGGGTCTCCAGCTTGTCCGCAGAGTAACCGGCAGCCATCAAGGCGGCCGCCAGGCCGCCGACACTGGATCCTGCTACGGCACGTACCTCGAATCCTAGCTGCCCCAGCCGACGGATGACCCCGATGTGAGCGTAGCCTCGGGACCCGCCCCCACCCAGTGCAAGAGAGATTTCTATCCCGTACCTCCATCCGCATTTACGGTGTAAAATGATTATACTCCCCATGGGAGGGCTTCACCCAGAAACAGCCTGGCAGCTTTGGGCGCTGCAAGGGTTCAGGCCTTTCAAAGCTCACTCGCAAAATCTCTTTTCCTTTCCGAGACGAAAGAGGTTGAAGTGTCAAATGAGGATACGCTTCAAAAAGGAATCGAACTAGCCCAGCAGGGGAAATTTGGACAGGCTACGTCCTATTTTGCCAGCTTGGTCCGAATGGATCCAACTTCAGAGGAGGGCTGGTTCTGGCTGGGATTGTGCTGTACTGATCCCAAACAGCGGGAATATTGTTTCCGGCGCGTCCTGACGCTCAATCCCGGCCATAAAGAAGCCAAAGAGCAGCTGAATGTTTTAATTCCTCCTGCTCCACCCTCGCCGCCGGAAGATCAATCTACAAGCCAGCCGGCTGAGCAGCTGCCCCCCGTGACCCCTCCCACACCGCAGCCGGGCCCTGTCTCCCCATTCATCTTCGATGACCAGACCGCGGAGGCGAGCGGGAGCGGTTCGATATCCGGGCAGGCAGAATTAACCCCTTTCCTGGATTTCTCAACAGCTGCCCAGCGTCCCCCCTCCCCCACGCCCGATGTCGCCGCCGGGCTGCCCGGGGCTCCCCGGGCGGTTACCCCCCCCAGCCCGGTTGTCCCGGTTCCAGCAGCTCCCACCGCAACCCAGGCTGCTCCACCGCGCACGCCTCCCCCAGCTGCCCCAGGCGCCGTACAGCCCCGTCGCAAACAGCCGAACTGGTTCCTGCTTATTTTCCTGTTCTTGCTAGCGATCCTGATCATTGGCGGCCTAGCGATAGCCTATCTTTACCTAACCGGCCGGCTGGCGGGTCTGATCCCGCTAGGTCTCGCAGGGGCTGGTTCGCCTTCACTCCTTCTGACACCGCTGGCCAGCCTGCCCCCCGAGCCAACCGTCACGCTGACCCCCCTGCCCGCGACCGCAACCACCAATCCTGCGACCGATACACCCACCCCGGTCCCGACCGCTCTGCCGACCATCGCCTACACTGCGGTGTATGCAAGCAACCCGTGTCCTTTCGAAGCTCCCAAGGACGCGGTGGTGAACTGTGGCACCGTGACCGTGCCCGAAGACCGCACCGATCCGAATTCGAAGACCATCCAGCTCGCGGTCGTTGTGTTTCACAGCCTGAGCCCGAATCCCGCCCCAGACCCGATCGTTTTTTTGCAAGGAGGGCCCGGTGCGGGAGCCATCCAGTTTGCATCAGAATATTACAGCGACGTGGTGAAACCGTTTCTCAGTAAACGGGATTTCGTCACCTTTGATCAACGGGGCACCGGCTACTCGAAGCCGATCCTCGAATGCAATGACCTGACCAACACCTATAAACAGGATATCCACGGGCAGATCCCGGTTGACAGCCGTAATCTGCTTTATTCCAATGCCTTTTTATCCTGTCACGATGCCATGAGCATTCAAGGCATTGACCTGAATGCTTACACCACCGTGGCAAGCGCGGCCGACCTCCGGGATATCCTGTCCATCCTCAACTACAAGCAGGTCGACCTGTACGGCGGTTCTTATGGGACCCGCCTGGCGCAGGTGGTGATGCGCGACGATCCGGACATCGTCCACAGTGCCGTAGTCGACTCCGTGGTCCCCATCGAGACCAAGTTCTACAACGAAAACCCGGCCGCGGTGGAATCCTCCCTCAGAGCTCTGTTCGACACCTGCGCCTCCGAACCAGCCTGCCAGGCGGCATACCCTCAGCTGGAAACCGTGTTCTGGCAGCTGGTGGACCAGTTGAATGCCAAGCCTGTCCCGGTGAAGGGTCCCGTCATCACAGGTGGGACGATCACTGAAGAGGTGGACGGTTCCACCTTCATGGATACCATTATTGGGCTGCTCAAAGAATCCCTGATCGCACCCGCCGCTCAGGCCATTTATCAGATCAAAGCCGGTGACTATTCAGTCCTGATCGCTGCACAGTATTCAGAGCCTGACACCTTCGAGGACATTGCCCCAGGGTTGTACATTTCCATGATGTGTCATGAGGACATCCTGGCAACCACCCCGCAAGATCTCCAGGCCGCCTTGGCTCCCTACACCGATTTCGATAATTATTCCTGGCTGCCGTTCTACGGCGGCGTGGATGGTTTGTTCAAGACCTGTAAAACCTGGCAGGCGCAGCCGCCAGCGCCGGGGGAGAATGATCCGGTCAACAGCAGCATCCCGACGCTGATCATCACGGGCAAGTACGACCCGACCACTCCGCCCTCTTGGGCAAAACAGCTGGCCGGACACCTGAGCCACAACTATTTATTTGTCTTCCCGGACAACGGTCATACTCCGACCACTGCCGATCCGAGCGGTTGTGCGATGGGCATAGTTGTCGCCTTCCTGAACGACCCAACTCAGTCCCCCGACCACACCTGTCTGGATAAGATGAAAGACGTCCAATTCATCGTCCCCTATACCGGAACACCGCCAGTTAATTTGACCGCGACTCAGGGAAATGGGATCACCTACAAAGGCCCCACCGATTGGGAATCGAGCGGGAACGGGATCTACTCGCGTAACGAATCACCGCTCGACATCACCCAGCTCGGCGTTCTCACCACTACCCTGACCAGCACCGACCTGCTCGACTCGCTCTCCTCGAAATTATACGATTATGGTGGCCTCGATGCAGCGCCCATCCAAAGCGGGACCCGGGTGGCAAATGGTCTAAACTGGGCCCTTTATCAGACGTCCTCTTATGGCCGTCCGGTCGACATGGCCATGGCAGATACCGGACTGGAAACCCTGGTCGTAGTGATGTTCTGCCATACCGACGAACATCAGGCTTTATATCAAACAGTCTATTTACCGGTAATCGATTCAGCCGTACCAACCCCGTAAAGCACGTTTCTGGGAGTGACGCTAGCGAAGGCCAAAAGAAGGACCGCCTGGGGCCCTTCGCGGCGTGCCTGCCTGCCGCGTGTTCTCGCATCGCGTGGTAAAAAAGGAGGGACAGCAGAGCAACACAAGGCGAGGGGGGGACTTCCATAGAAAGAAGGCTGCGGGAGACTTCCGGACGAGCTAGGAGGCTGGAAACCGCATCCGGATTAAAAGGTTTTCGATTTTCATCACCGCCATGTCTGCTATCCACCGCCGATTCCAAAATCCAACCGTCCCGCAGGAGTATCGGGCGAACTTTATTCACCTCTACGCGGATATGGGCTGGTTTGGGCTCCTCAGCGGGAGTGCCCTCAACTTTCTGACCGTCTACGCGGCCCGCCTGGGTGCCAACGGATTCCAGATTGGCCTGCTGGGGGCTATCTCGGCTGTCGTCAACCTGGCCTTCGCCATACCCGCCATGCAGCTGCTGCAACAGCAGCCGATCGGCAAGATGGTCTTCTGGAATTCGGTCATCTACCGAGTCGGTTACTTGCTCTGGATTCTGGTCCCCTTCTTCTTCAGCAACCAGGGACAGATCTGGGCGCTGGTCAGCGTGGTCTTCCTGATGGGGGTGCCGCTGACCATTTATACCGTCGGGTTCAACGCCCTATTCGCGGCTGCCGTTCCCGACGAGTGGCGCGCTTATGTGGCCGGGACCCGGAATGTGGTCTACTCCATTACTTACATCCTGGCTGCCTTGGGCTCCGGCTGGTTGCTTTCCCACCTGACTTTCAGGATTGGCTACCAGGTGGTCTTTGGGATCGGGGCGTTCGGGGCGTTCATGAGCAGCATCCACCTGTTCTTCATCCGGACTCGGCCGGTCGCCGCAGCCGCCTCACCTGCCCCCCAGAAACAACCGACCGTTTCCTCCGGTAAGCCGGCCCTCGTGCGCGCCTGGACCAGCAGCCTGCGCACCGACATCTGGCGGACCCCCTTTGCAGCTGTCCTGCTGGTGATGCTTGGCCTGCACCTGACCCAGTACCTGGCGATCCCCCTGTTTCCGCTGTACTCGGTCAACAGCATGCACCTGACCGATCAGAGCATCGGCATCGGAACTGCGCTCTATTATTTGTGCTGCCTTGCCGGATCCACCCAGCTCCACCGCTTCGACCGGCGCCTGGGCCCCCATAAATTGACGGGCCTCGGCTTCCTGGTTATGAGCCTTTATCCCTTCCTCCTCGGCTTTGCCCACTCCGCCACTGCCTACTTCATCATTTCGGCCATAGGCGGCTTCAGCTGGTCCCTGGTCGGAGGGGCATATGCCAATTACATCCTTAAGAACATCCCTGAACACGACCGGCCAGCGCATTTGGCCTGGTACAACATTATCCTCAACGCCGCGATCCTGGTTGGATCACTGCTCGGACCGTCCGTCGCCCACTACCTAGGTCTGGGGCTCGCCCTGGTGCTGATCGGCGTCTGCCGGTTCCTGGCCGGTCTGGCCATCCTAAAATGGGGCCAACCCGCGCAGCTCCGAGTCGACCCGCCCCTGCACGGTTAGGCCAGCCTCCAGAAAAACAGGCGCCGGTTCATGTTACAATCCGATGGATGGACATCAAGGTAGTTGCCACCAACCGCAAGGCCGGTTTCGAATATTTCCTGCTGGAACGCTTCGAGGCGGGTCTGTCCTTGCACGGCAGCGAGATCAAATCGATCCGGGCCGGACAGGTCAGCTTACGGGAGGCCTACGTGCGCGTCGATGGAAAGAGTGCCTGGTTGATGGACGCACACATCGCCCCTTATGAACAGGCCAACCGTTTTAATCATGATCCCAAGCGGCCGCGCCACCTTCTGCTCCATAAAAGGGAGATACGTGAACTGTGGGAGGCTGTCCGCCAGAAAGGCGTGACGATCGTGCCGACCCGGATCTATCTCAAAGGGGGGCGTGCCAAACTGGAATTTGCAATTGCCAAGGGGAAGAAACTGCACGATAAACGACAGGCGATCGCGGCGCGGGATGCGGAGCGTGAGATGAACCGGGAGTTCAGCAGGGATCAATAAGCTCTTTCTCACCCCCCAAGGTAATGCAGCGCGCCCGGAACTCTCCGTGGGCGGCCTTCAATCGCTCAGAACCTTCATTAAATCTTATAGGTCTGGATAAAAACCGACAGCATCTGGGGGTCGAAATAGATCCCGCTGTTGCGGGTTACATCCTCCATGGCTTCCCTGGCGGTCATACTGGAATGATAAGGGCGATTCGAGGTCATGGCGTCGAACACGTCCACGATCTTAAGCAGCCGGCCCTCGCGAGGAATCTCCTCCCCTTTCAACCCAAATGGATAACCGCAGCCGTTCCACCACTCGTGATGGTAAAGCACGTAAGGGATGGCTGCCCGTAAGTGGTCCACCCCTTCCAGCATTTTGGCACCGGCTTGCGGGTGCTGGCGCATCAATTCCCACTCCTGGTCAGTGAGCGGCCCTGTCTTTTTAAGCACCTGACTGGGTACGATGATCTTTCCAATATCGTGCAGGATGGCCCCGAACTCCAGGATGGCAATATCCTCATTGTTCCAATCCAAGGCAAAAGCCAGGTTGAGTGCCAGGCGGCGAACGCGTTCCACATGGCCGGCCGTATAGGGATCGCGGGTTTCAATGACATTGGCGAGCATGACGATCGTCTGTAGATGGGCAGCGCGGGTGTCGAAGAGCTCGATGACTCGCCGGCGGTCCAGACGGGAACGGACCGCATTGACCAGCTCCGGCGCATCGAAGGGCTTGAACAGATAATCGTCGACGCCCAGGGATCGTGCCCGGCTGACGTCCGCCCGCTCAGTTCGCGCGCTCAGGAAAAGAAAAGGTACCGTCACCCCGGTCGGGAGCATACGCACCGCTTCAAGCATTTGATAGCCATCCATCTCGGGCATCATGATATCCGAGACGACCAGGTCTGGCCGGACCGTATGAAACAGATCCAGCGCCTGTCTCCCGTTACAGGCCGGAAAAATATCGAATCCCTCAGCTTCAAGGATGTTGCGCATGACCTCGAGCAGGAGCGAATCGTCTTCTACAAGGAGTATTTTTGCCATATCTCTCTTCTATGGCCCCCAGCGGGGCTGGTAATCGCAATAATTATTATACGTCATACGCGCAATCAAGCTTCCGTTCAATCTCATTACATAAATTTCACATCCATCCGGGTCACCGGGATGGTCGAGATAACCGGTGAACACGATCCATTCCCCGTCAGGGGAAAAAGCGGGCGCCAGGGCGACACCTCCAACCTGGATCGGCTGAACACCGGAGCCATCCGCTTTGATGAAATACATGCCCCAATTCCAGGGGCTGCCGGCATAGGAGGCGATCCAGCTTCCGTCCGGTGACCAATCGCTCCGGCCACGCGTCCGAAAATCCGCACTGACCAGGTGCAGGTCAGAGCCATCCGGGTTGATGGTATACAGCTGTTTATCGGTTCCCCTCCCGAAGGCAAACAGGATTTTCGTGCCGTCAGGCGACCAGGACGGGTCGAGCGCGTCGGCCTCCTCCTGCCCGAAGATTTTCTGCGGATCGCTGCCATCCCGTCTCATCCTCCAGATGGAGTTGAATACCGTGTCATTATTGGCAAATACGATCCAGCGCCCATCAGGAGAAATCGCCGGTGCCGCTACCTCGCCCAATCCGTGGGTCAGCTGGACCGAAGCGTCCGTCCCCAGATCCAAGACGTAGATCTCATACTTCCCGCTGCGGTTGGAGGCGTACACCAGGCTGTTCCCATCCGGTGCGAAGGAAGGGTAGTAGTTTTCAGCCTCTGCATCGTCGGTCAGCTGGCGGTAGCCGGATCCATCCGCGTTCTCGATACAAATCTGGTCGTGATATTGTTGCCCGTAAACCTGGCAGGTCCAGACGATCTTTCCAGTGGGTTCCAGCGGCTGCGTGGCGGTCGTTGGAGAAAGTAGGCTTGGAGTCAGCGAAGGAGTGCTCGTCGCCTGCACTAAAGGAGCGGTAGGCAGAACCGGAGTGGAAGTCATTGCAGGCTCGACAGGCAGGGAGCAGCCAGAAAACAGCACTCCGCTCAGGCAGAGCTGGGCCAGGAAGATGAAGCGCACAACACGGGGGCGCTGATTTCCCCGTTTCACCTAACCACCTGCCCGCAGCCGGGTCGCGGCGACCACTGCCTGACCCAGTGACACCCCCCCATCGTTAGCCGGAACCTGATGATGGATCAAGACCGGGAAGTGCTCCGCCCGCAATCTCACGATTGTACGCTCGAGCAGGGCCATGTTCTGCCATACCCCCCCACTCAAGGCGACCTGCGAGAGACCGCTCTCCCGGCGGATCTTCAGGCACACCTGACAAACCATTTCAGCCAGGCCATTGTGAAACCGAGCTGAGATCACGGGAAGAGCGATTCCCGCCCTTACATCTGCCAGCAGGGCCTGAATGGCCGGTGCCAGGTCCACCGCAGCCTGGTGCGGTTCGAAGGGGTATGCACCCCCTTCTCCCGGATCCAGGGCGGCTTCCAGTTCTATGGCGGCCTGGGCCTCATAATTTACCTTCTGACGGCCTCCCGCCAGGGCTGCGACCGCATCGAACAGGCGCCCGAGACTGGAGGTGAGCGGGGTGTTCAAACTGCGCTCGAGCTGGACGCGCAGGGCCAGACGCTCCTCAGCACACAGGTCCGCGCAGGGCGCCAGGAACTCCTCCCATTCCATGCCCAGCGACCAGAGCAAGGCCAGGGCGGTACGCGCCGGACGGCGGATGGCTGCATCACCGCCTGGCAGGGGAAAATATGCGATATGGAAGGGTCGCTGGAAGGCAGCATAATCTGCAACCAGAAACTCGCCACCCCAGATGGCACCGTCCTCCCCGTAGCCGGTCCCATCGAATGAGACACCGATGACTGGCTCCTCGCCGCACAGGCCATTGTCAGCCATGCAGGCGGCAATATGGGCGTGATGGTGCTGGATGCCCAGGGTCGGCAGACCTGCCTGCATGCCGCGCTGCAGGGCGTAGCGCGTGGGGAGATAGTCGGGGTGCATGTCATGGGCAATAGCCTGCGGCCGAATCCGGAAAAGTCGTTCGTAATGCGCGATCCCATCCTCAAAGGAACGCAGGGTTTCATAATTCTGCATATCCCCGATGTGGTGGCTGAGGAATGCATAACGGTCGCGCGTCAGGCAGAAGGTGTTTTTTAGTTCGGGACCTACCGCCAGAATGGGCGGGACTTCGACCGGAAGCTGGATAGAATCCGGGGCGTAGCCGCGCGAACGGCGGAGCGGGTAGAGACCGCCCACCGGGGTGCCTGACGAGTGCTTCCTGCCAGCCAGGCCAGCTCCCGGAGGTGGCTGATCATCCACCCCGGAGGGGAAAACCCGGACCACCGAATCGTCACAGCGGGTGCGGATATCGCGGTCATGCATCAAGAAGCCATCGGCCAGGGCTGCCAGGCGTTGGCGGGCCTCATCGTTGTCGGTCGCAATGGGTTCTTCGCTGAGGTTCCCGCTGGTCATCACCAGAGCGGTCAGCTCGGGCTGGCTGTCCACGAGCAGCAGGTAATGCAGAGGGGTGTAAGGGAGCATCACCCCAAGCGTTTCCTGCTGCGGGGCGACTTCAAGCGCGATGCCCGATCCGGCCCTCCGGTGCAGGAGGACGATGGGCCGGGCGCGCGATTCCAGGAGATCACGTTCGGCCTGACTCACCCGGCAATGCCTTTGCACTGCTGATAAGTCCAGCATCATCAGTGCAAAGGGTTTGTCTACGCGCAGTTTGCGGCGGCGAAGTTCGGCAACCGCAATGGGGTTGGTGGCATCACAGGCGAGGTGGAAACCTCCCAGCCCCTTGACCGCCAGGATCTTGCCGGCACCCAGCAGGTGCTGTGCCTTCCGGATCGCTTCGTCGCCGCGCTTCGGTTGCCCAGCCCCCGGCCGAGATGAGCCATCTTCCAGCCAAACGGAAGGGCCGCAGACCGGGCAGGCTACCGGCTGGGCATGAAAACGCCGGTTGCGAGGGTCGATGTACTCGGCGGCGCAGTCAGGGCACATGGCAAAACGTGCCATGGTTGTTTTCGGGCGGTCATATGGGATGTCCGTGATGATGGTGAAGCGCGGTCCACAATTAGTACAGTTGATGAAAGGATAGCGATAGCGGCGGTCCTGTGGATCGAACAACTCGTGCAGGCAATCCGGACAGATGGCGACATCCGGGGAGATGGGCTGAAACGCGCCCTCGAGTTCCTCGGATGGGACGATTTCGAATTCCTGGAATCCATGCGAATCCCTCCAGGCGGCCTCCAGACTGTCGATGCGCGCCAACGGCGGGAGTTCATCCCTAAGGGCCTTCAGGAAGGCTTGCAGGCTATCTTCCGGGCCATCCACCTCGATATCTACCCCAGCAGAGGTGTTGCGCACCCAGCCTTTCAGCGCATAACGGGTGGCCAAGCCGTATACGAACGGGCGGAATCCGACGCCCTGCACAATACCGGTAATATGGACCTTCGTTCCTCGCAATTCAGACATGGGCGTATTATAAACGGAGCCAGCCTTGGGCGAATGATAATTTTTAGAAGGGGCAGGCCCGGAAGGTATCCGGCTCACACCCCCCTATCGAGGAAAAAGAGGCTGAAAACCGGTGGGTCTGCGCGGCCCTGTCCGTTTACCAGCGCGCCTGGTGTTCCTCTGCAAATCCAACCAGGTCTTTGATACGTACCTCACGCCCATCGTCCGTCACTCCCCTGCCGTCATAGCGACCGAACATCTGGTGGACCTCGCTAAATATGACTCCCAGGTTTGTGCGGGCGAGGCGCTCCTTAAACGGTGTGAAGCTCAGGTCTAGGCGGCCCTTATTATCAGTAAGCTTCCAGGGTCTCATGGGATCGCCGTGAACATAATCGAATCTCACCTGGTCGAGCTTGTGGATACGGCCTTCTAGGATGAGAGCATTCTCTGTGGCTTTCGACAGGTCACCGAAGCCGGAACCCAGGTTCAAACCGATCGTCCGCCCATCCGGCAGAAAGCCGGAGGTGCTGGCCCAGTTCCAAAAGGAGCGGTATTCCCAGACCCCGCGCCCCCAATCCAACGAGCCAATACAGGTTCCCGGGTCAAGGGTCTCGCGAGTTTCCCCGTACTGCAGTATGCCTTCCGCCTTCATGCAGTTGATTTTACGATTGTAATAAAACCGCTTGCGGCCAATGGGTATGACGATCGTCATTGATTCATGACCAGCAGGATAGTGGAGAGTGATCTGAGCCTCGAGGGGGCGACCGGCGTGAAATCCCGGCCAGGAGACAGCGATCTGCCGGGATTCAGGCTGCTGTATGAAATCCAGGCGGACCTGCCCGTTGGTGAAATGACTGTCGCCCTCCGTGCTATTGCGCGGCAGGTTTACCCCTCTGCCAAGCATCGGGACCAGCCCTGCCTCGCGGAGCTCCCCCGTATCGAAATCAAGGAGATACACGAAGATATTACCGGCGTAACCCAGGTCGGCGATCGTCGCGGAAAAGAAATAGTGGGGAGTGAAGACCGCGTAATAATCCCAGCGCTTGATGCGGAGGCGCTGAAAGGGGGTCAGGGCATAAAAACGGGCAGCTTCCAGGTTACAATCCAGGAGAGGCTGACGCGCCCAGCCTATCTGCGCCAGCCCTCCTGCGCGGTCGAGGAGCGGGCCGGTCTGGTTAAGTTCAGTTTGCATCCTGCTTCCCTTTCGATCATCGGATTATAAAGGCCCTCAGCCGTCTGCTCTTTTGGGCAGGCGAATCGGTAGGATTATTATAGCTTTCATGCATCCAATAGGGGGAGTGAATTGATTCCCAGCTATTTCCCTATCCCCAGGAAACGGCCGTTCCGGTTCAACCAATCCAGGCGCGGCCGGTAATCGGGCATGATCGCTTCCACCTGAGTCCAAAAAGCTCGAGCGTGATTCTTGAGCTTCAGATGGACCAGCTCATGGACGGCGACATAGTCGATGGCCTCCTGAGGCGCCATCACCAGGCGGTAGGAGAAGCACAGGGTTCCGTCGGGGCTGCACGAACCCCAGCGGGTCCGGGCGGACGTGATTCTGATCCGCCGGTACGCAAAACCGCCTTGTTCGGCATACCAGGAAACGCGTTCGGACAGGATGCGCGCCGCCTCGGCCTTATACCAATAGATGAATACGCGCTCGGCGTTCGCCCGAGAAGAGGACGATAAGTGGAAGGCAGAGTCCCACACCAAGGCCGACCGGGAGGGCGGAACGATGACGAGAGGATAGGTCTTCCCCAGATACCAGAACTGCTCGCCCGGCTCAAACTTTTTTATCCTGGCCCGCAGACTCTCATCCACCCGGGCTTGAGTTCTTCGAATCCAGGCGGCCTTGCTCTCCACGAAGGTGCGGATATCCTCTTCGGCAGAGTGCAGGGGCGCGCGCACCACCAGGCTACCGTCCTCCCGGACGATGAGGGCGATCGTCCTGCGCCGGGAGCGGATGAGTTGATAGGGCCCGGTCATTCCCTTGGACGAACTCCATAAACCCAATCAAAATTCGTTCCCAACGTATCCGCAGCAAAGGAGCGGTCATCGACCGGAGAGAGCCTGCCGATCATTTCGGCTGGGAAGAGAGGCAACGGCTTCAAGCGGTACAGACGCAGACTGATCCGTTTGACCTCTCCTTCGCTCCACATCCATTCCAACCGGTCGAAGGGCCTCAGGTCGAGCGGGCGGGTATATGCACGCAGTGTTTTTTGCTTCTCCTGATTGAAATAATGCTCGAAGTAGGACATCGCCAATTCATGCAGGTTGCGGTAAATCGGATCGCGGTAGCGTAAGCCCGCGTAATTGGATTTCGCCACTGCCCCCCACGCTCCTCGAAATTGGAAAAGCGCCAGCACATGGTCGTCGTCAGTCCCGAATTGAGGTACAAGGTCCAGGATGAGTGGGCGGTAGCCGAGCCGCTGCAGAGCCAGCGCAGCAAACAAACCGCCGTCCAGGCAGTGCGCCTGACCATCTTGCAACACCCGCAGAGGGGAACGGTCGAGATCGACCGCGACATAAGGAATGCTGTCCAGGTAAGCCTGGATGGCCAGTGGGCTGGTCAGGGCACGCCAGGTCTTCAGCAGTTTTGGGGAGAGGCGTCTTTCAAATGTGCGGATTGGGTTCATTGAGTTTCAGCCTTGGCGAAGGGCAAACACCTTGAGAAAAGGGATTACGGATGTTCCCCGATGGGGAAAAGGGTGCAGCCCGATTATATCAAGAGTCCGTCCCCCCCTCTCGCAAGCACCTATCAACCGGGTTTACCAGAAACCAATTTATTGCCACCTTCGGCTATAATGTCTTCAGAAAAAAATGGATCTCTGGCAGGATTTTGAACTCGACCTGGATGCAGACGACGTCCTGCACGGCCAAGGCATGGACCCGGCAGCTATACGCAACCGCCGGCCCGCCCTGGTGTCGGTCGCGGAACGCGCCCTCGCTCAGGGCACACCGAAAATTCACGCCACCACGCTGGTGCGCGAAGTCGGTGTAGTCGAACAGCGCCACGAACGCCTTCTCCTGGAAGGCGGCGGTCGCTTAAGCGGACCCCTGATCACCCGCCATTTAAGCGGCGCAGCGCGCGTGGCAGCCGTGCTTTGCACCCTCGGCGAGGAGCTGGAAGAAGCCGCCGCCCAGGTAATGGGACAAGACCCGCTGCTCGGATTGGCCCTGGACGGATTGGGGAATGCTGCAATAGAACGGATCGGCCAGCAGGCCTGCGGCCGCATCGGCAAGCGGGCGGCGGCAGAAGGGCTGCAAACCTCAACGCCCTTAAGCCCAGGAGTCCCCGAATGGCCGGTAGAGGCCGGACAACCGCAGATTTTTACCCTGGTTGAAGCCGCACAGGCCGGGATCCGGATCACACCTGGAGGGATGATGATTCCCAAAAAATCCATCTCGTTTGTAACCGGCATTGGGGCTGACATGAACCAGACCGAGCCTTGCGAAGTATGCAACCTGAAGGAGGTCTGCCGATACCGCAATGGTTGAATCCTATCACATCGACTTTGAACCGCTGGGGCGGCGCGGGGAAGCCCTTCCTGGGACGACCCTTCTGGCAGCGGCGCAGGCCGCAGGTGTGGGCCTGGCCTCCGTATGCGGAGGTATCGGCACCTGCGAGGAATGCCGGCTGCGCCTGGTGACCGGCAGGCTCACCCCCCTGACGCTGGTCGAGGAAGCGGTCTTCACACAGGCCGAACGGGAGGCTGGCTTTCGCCTGGCCTGCCAGTCCGAACCACTCAGCGATGTCAAGGTGGATATTCCTCCCGAATCCCTGACCGCTGCCCAGCGTTTGCAAATCGAGGGCCAGGAGTCTGGGGTAGCCCTCTCACCAGCAGTGCGCGCTCTGGACCTGGAGCTGGCTGCACCCTCCCTGAACGACCTGCGTTCGGATCTTTCCCGTCTGAGGGATGCTCTGGCTGAGCAGGGCGTCATCCAGGCAGTTCTGGTTCCGCCGCTCCTGGCTTGCCTTTCGGAAATCCTAAGGCAGCAGGCCTGGCACGCCCGGCTGGTGCTGCACGGGGATCAGATTGTAGCCATCCTCCCTCCGGGTTGCCCGATCTACGGTTTGGCGGTGGACATAGGCACCACCAAACTGGCTGCTTACCTGGTCGACCTGCAAAATGGAAAAACCGTGGCGAAATCCGGTGCTATGAATCCGCAGATCGCATACGGCGAGGATGCCATCAGCCGCATCGCTTATGCCGGTCACGAGGGGGAAGGCGCTAAGCGCCTCCAATCCGTGCTGGTGGAAAGCCTCAACCAGCTGCTGGCGAGTATGGCCGCGGAGGCCCGTGTAAACCCCGCCCAGGTGGTGGACGGCGTTCTGGTGGGCAACACTGCGATGCACCATCTCTTCGCCGGCCTGCCGGTCCGTCAGCTCGGGCAGGCTCCCTTCGTGGCCTCCGTCAGCGAATCTCTGACCCTGCCGGTTCACGAACTCGGCTTGAAGCTGGCCCCGGGCGCTTTGGTCTACTTGCCGCCGAACATCGCCGGGTTCGTGGGCGCCGATCACATTTCGATGCTGGTCGCCACGGGGGCATGGAAGTCACCGCGGAACGTCATTGCTCTCGACATCGGCACCAACACCGAGATCAGCCTGATCGCTTCCGGAAGGATATCCAGCTGCTCGTGTGCTTCGGGACCGGCCTTTGAGGGGGCGCATATTCGGGATGGGATGCGCGCCGCACCAGGGGCAATCGAGCGCGCCCGTTGGAACGAGGGTAAGATACTCTGGCAAAGCATCGAGGACCAGCCGCCGGTCGGCATCTGCGGTTCGGGGATCCTGGATATCGTCGCTGCGTTGCTGGACGGGGACATGCTCAAACCAACCGGTGCGCTCAAAATCGATTCGGGATCGGAATACGAACTGGTCGCGGCCTCGCAGACAGGACACGGGCGCGCAGTGGTCGTCACCCGCAAGGATATCCATGAAATCCAGCTGGCCAAATCCGCAATCCGTTCCGGCATCGAGGTATTGCTCCAGAACGCCGGATTGCGCCACGAAGCGATCGATGAGTTCATCGTCGCCGGGGCCTTCGGCACTTACCTGGACGTGCGTTCGGCAGTACGTGTGGGGATGTTCCCACCTCTACCCATGGAACGCTTTCAGCAGGTCGGCAACGCCGCTGGGGTGGGTGCAAAGCAGATGCTCCTGTCCACGGAGCAACGCCAGGAAGCAGAAGAAATCGCCAGCCGGATCCATTATATCGAACTGACCGCCCAAAGCGGCTTTACCCCCCTCTTCATGAAGTACTTGTCCTTCTCCGGGGATTGAAACCAGGAATCCTTCAGAGAAGGTCCGGACGGTCCAGCGCCTATCCCCGGCTCCGACTGCCCCAATCCCAGCTGAGGCGCCTGGAGCCGGATGCATGCACGGCGTACCAAGCGAAAAATTATGCCTCGGTCCTGATCACCTGAACCGCAGCCGCGCTGGCCATCCCGGTTGCCACAGCCCCATACAGCGGCCGAAATTCCAGGTCCTCCCCGAGACAGACAGGGGGGCTGGCTTCGGTAACATCCAGGACCAGATGATCTGAACTGGCTCCCAGGATCATCACGCCCGGGCGTTTCGGGATCAGATTTTCGATCTGCAGGTCCTGTCTGCCCAGGGCCAGAATCGCCCGCTGCCGGAGTCCCAGGTCAGTCCAGTGCGGGATGTCGCCAAACGCATTCGGGGCAAGCTTCCCCTGCGGCAAAGACGGCTTGGTCTCCACCTCGATGACTTCCGCAGTCACCGTGAAGGCGTCTTGATGGGGCAGGGTATTCGGCCAATCGCCTGTAGAGTCCACCTCCCCGATCAGAATGGCGCCTCCGATCCGGAGCTGGGTGGCACGCTCCGGCATTTCATGCCGCAGGAGCAGCGCCAAGCTGGCACTGTTACCCGCAGAGATCGTCTGGAAGCGGAGGCCGAGGCTGTGTTCCACAGCCTCGGCCACATCGACCAGAGACTGGGTATTTTCACGGGTGGGTAAAACGCCACCGATGCAAGTCGTGTTGGCGCCCATACCGATCAATTCGATATGGGGCAGGTTGGCCATCCCGCGTGCGATTTCAAGCGCCCGCTCCGGCATGACCCCCTCGCGCCGGTCACCGGTCTCCACCATCAAGATCACCTTATGGGTGATCCCCTGGGCTGAAGCTGCACGCGAGAGGGCACTCACCGTCTCGACCTGCGAATTCAAACTGACCTGGGTTAGGCGAACAACCTCATCAACTTCGCTGAGCGCGGGCAGGCGCAGCAGCATGATCGCATTCGCAATTCCGGCCTGCCGCAGCCGGCGCACATTGCTCAGGCGTGATTCTGCCAGCATGCACACCCCGCCTGCCAGGATCGCCCGGGCAACATCCGGATGTCCACAGCAAGCCTTGGTGACGCCGACGACTTCAATTCCCTGCGATGCGCACAGATTGACCACCGCTTCAGTATTACGCCTTAGACGTCCACAGTCGACTTCGATTCGCATGATTCCCTTTCCCGCTGGAGGGAAGCCTATAGGGCAGCTTCGTGGAGGTGCGTGCCCCTTAGGACCGCGATGGTCTCCGTTTTACCTGCTTCAACCAGAGTAAGCTGCCACAACCTTGCCCATCTCCCTGCGCACCTCGGCGGGGAGCGGAGCAGGCTGATGGCTCGCCAGAATCTCCTTCACCTTGGCCCGCGCGGCGGAGACACTGTCGATCCGACCTTTCTGAACCCAACCGTCATAACTGTCCCGATCGCTGATCAGCGGTAGCGAAAGCGCCTTGCGCATGTTCTTCACCGTGTGGGTTTGATCCAAGTAGACGCCCCCCGACCCGATCTGCTTGATCAGATCCACACAGAATGCCTCCTGGTCGAAGCTGACCGGCGCCAGCAGCCGCTTGACCATGGCGGCCACCTCGGCGTCCAGGATGATCTGTTCATAGGTGAGCAGGTTCGAGCCATCCAGCAATCCAACCCCGAACAGGACGTCGGCCCCGGCCATGGCAGTCGGAAGGTAGGAGAGCGCATTTTCCCAGGCGGACTGGGCCCCCGGCAGCTTCGCGCTGGTCGCACCTGCACCCACGATGGAAGGCAAATGATAGTATTCGGCCATCCGGGCGATTAAGCTGCGCAACCAGATCGCTTCGGGCGAGGTGGCGGTATAGGCGCCAGTCCTTAGGTCGATCGTCGCCGGACCGCCGGAGTAGAAGATCTTGGCCCCGGGGCTGGCAATCTGAAGTAGGGTCACGACGCTGAGGATCTCCGTGTTATCTACAGCCAGGTTGCTGGCCAGATTGACCGGCGAGGTCACCCCGGTGGTCGCCATGGGGTAAATGCCCACGGGGATGCCTGCGGCGGCGTATTCGAGGGCCGCTTCCATGCCTCCGGCATCCTGGGTGAGAGGGGAGATGGTGCACACAAAGTTGCTTAAGATGGGGCGCTCGCGCAATGCTTTTTCACCGCCGGCGATCACTGCTGCCAGTTCGATCTGGGCCCGTGCATCCCGGGCGCTGGTTGTCGACTCGGTCACCACATGCTTGCCCGTGTTGACAAAACAGGCCTCCAGCTCCTGAACGGCCCGCCCGGAAACGGTGGAGTCGGCTGCGCTCACCGTGGGGGTGATGATGTCAACCGCCTCCAGGTAATCGGATATCCGCGCCATCTTTTCAATGTCAGCCCGCGTGGAGCGGCGGCGCTCTCCGGTCTCGAAATCCAGGGTGTGGGCTGCACAGCCATCCTGCGAGAAGTAGGTCTGCTGGCCGTTGAGATCTAAATCGTGTTTCCCATCCCTAGAATCCAGGTAAAACGTGCGGGGAGCCTTTTTCAGGGCAGATTCGACCAGATCGGCGGGGATCCTGACCATGTCTCCGGCAACCCTGGCACCTGCCTCCCCCAGGATCCTGCGCGCCTTCTCCGAATGAAAGCGGACGCCGCAGGTTTCCAACAGGTCGAGAGAATGGGTATGGACCTGCTTCAACAGTTCGTTCTCCGAGCGTAGCTCTTCCGTGAGCTTAAGGGTAGGGTTCATGCTTCGTTTCTCCTCAGATGGTTCCCGACTGGCCTGCAGGTCAAGCGGCCAACGTCCGGGCGATATCCACAGCTGAAGCTGCGTTGGAGGCGTAACCATCTGCCCCGCTTTCCTTTGCAAAGGCCTCTGTAACCGGTGCACCGCCGACCATGACCTTGACCTTATCACGCACTCCCGCCTCGACCAGGGCATCGATGGTGGTTTTCATATTCTGCATGGTGGTAGTGAGGAGTGCGCTCATACCGACCAGTTTCGGTTGGTGCTGGTGGACTGCCTCCACGAACGCTCTGGGTTCCACATCCGTACCCAGGTCGATCATCTCGAAGCCCGCCCCTTCCAGCATCATCTTGACCAGATTTTTACCGATGTCGTGCAGGTCTCCCTTCACCGAACCGATCACGCACTTCCCGACGGTTTTTACTCCGCCCTTGGCGAGCAGCGGCCGCAGGATGTCCATCCCTGCGTGCATGGCGCGGGCAGCGATAAGCACCTCCGGTACGAACAGGATGCCGGCCTTGAAGTCCTGGCCGACCTTGTCCATCCCGGCGATCAAGCCCTGTTGCAGGATTTGATCGGGCGTCAGACCCTGGTCCAGGCACTTCTGGACCAGCTCCGGGACGACCAGATAGTCCCCTTCATACAGGCTTGAAGAAATTCGTGAGAAATCGTCGACCATGGCGGTTTGCCTCCTGCTTAGGATTTGTTATGATGGCTCGGCAACGATAAAGCGAATCAGGACATCCATGTGTCCACAAGTTGCCTGGAAATGCCCAGGACCTCGGCCAGTTCCTTGGAGAGATTGCGGATATGGCTCTGGGTTCTTTGTTCCGCCAGACGGGCATCCCTGTGCGCCATCGCCAAAAGAATGGCGCGATGTTCCCGGTTTTCTCGACGAAGGCGTTTTTGTGAAAGGGCTTCCTGACGGCGCATGCCTTCATAGAGCATGGTGCTCGGGAACCAGACCCACATCGCTTCAACCTGGCGGATCAGGTAACGGTGGTTGCTGGCGCGGCAGATGCGTAAATGGAAATCTGTGTTGAGCATCCGGCGCTTTTCCATTTGATCCGGTTCGGTGTATTGCACCGCTTTGTCCAGGTTCTTTCTCAGTTCATCCAATTCCTGGGCGCTGATCAGGGGCGTGGTATAGCGGACCGCCAGGCGCTCCAGGGTCACGCGGACATTGAACATGTCGACAATATCTTCCGGGGAAAACTCGACCACCTGGACGCCTTTGTACGGGATGCGCACAGCCAGGCCTTCGGCTGCCAGGCGCCGGATCGCCTCCCGGACCGGCAGTTGACTCGTTCCAAGCTCCTGGGCCAGGGCTTCCTGCCGCAGCCACTGGCCCGCGGCCAGGCGGCCATCGATGATGGCGTCCCGCAGTCTTTGATAGACACGGTCGCTCAGCGGATGATGATCTTCCAGGGCCTCGATCGAACCAGGGAGGAGAGCAGTATCTTGTGTCATTTTTTAGATACCTTTCGAAAAGGGATGCCTACAGAACCCTGTGTAAAAATACCTAAAAGGATGTATTATTTAGATATTATATCTAATATATTGTTATGTCAAGGGTGGGCACCCTTCCGGCCCGTGTCTCGGCGGGCTTTTCAAGAGTTCCTTCGTTACTGTATCGAATTTCCATAGAACAGGGAAAGAGAGAGATCAGCGGCCATAGATCAGCCGGTGAAGGGAGCGGACCCAGGTTCGATCCTGGTGAGGTCCCC
>Ga0187877_1000711_pt1 | contig 39969 bp, 32 predicted proteins | sample June2016WEW_17_1_3_FD_132430 | JGI IMG/M metagenome (GOLD analysis project Ga0187877, IMG submission 132430) | Peatland microbial communities from SPRUCE experiment site at the Marcell Experimental Forest, Minnesota, USA - June2016WEW_17_100 | ecosystem: Environmental > Terrestrial > Soil >...
GCGCCGGTGACAATTCTAATCGATGAGCGAGCAGATGGAGTGCACCTGTCCTACGACAAGATGGCCAGCTTACTGGCTCCCTATGGAAGTGCGGAAGCTATGAAAATCGCCCAGGATCTGGACTCCAAAGTCGAGACCCTACTAACGGCAGCAGCTAGCTAACATGCGGTCTCCGAGTGATGCAGGAACTTTTTCTCTAACTAGCTCCATAGCAACCCCGGACTGCGCCAAGCGATGAACCGATTGGAGACCAAAAATTTGAACCTACTCACCGAACCTACTCACCTGGATGTTATGGGGAGTTGATGGATGGATAACTATTTGAAATTATTGGGATGAGGTCCATTAAACTGAATACTTAACTATCGGTAATTTAAGGAATTATTTTAATAGATATAAATGAAAGACCCCCAAAACGACCCCCAAAATAATTTTTCTCTATTCGTGCGGCTTGTCCTGCCACTATATTGCCATTGTCGCCCTGCGCGTCGCTCATGACCGCACCGTTTGGTTGGACCCTCATTGCGCTATGAAGGAATGAAGATCCCAGTCAGATTAGCCATCCCATGAAGTTCATTCAACTTGTGCATTAAATGTCTGTCATTTTAGCCCGCATGTCAACACCAGACTCACGCAATCTTTTGAACACTGCCTCAGCGATTTCTTTGGCATCCGGTCGTATGGCCTGTTGAGGTGCTGCCAAGCCCCGTATAATTTCTCCCTGACGATGACAATCAATCTCGCCATAGCTTAAAAAGGTCGTCAAGACTTTCTCATGTCCCAGGTTCTGGCTCCACGCCTTGAACTGTTCTGGTGTCTTGCATACCTTCTGGCCGAGTTGGACAAGAGTATTTCTGAAACTATGGGGATTGAAATATGGGAGGCCTGCATTGGCAAAGGCCTCACGAAAAATCGTCCGAATGGGCGAGGCATTGCTCCAGTGCTCCCGTGACAACCCTGCCGCTGTAAACTGGCGATCAGAGCCCAGCGCAACGCGCGTTGCCGGGAACAGCGGCTCATCGTTGCCCCACAGTTGTTCATTACGGAGATAGGACGCCCACTCCGTCACAATCCCTTGCACTTCCTCGCCTACCGGAAAGAAAAAAGTGCTGAAGGTCTTACTGAATTTCGTCTTTACCTCTCGGGCATCCTGGTTGACGCAGCCGGCAATCAGATCCACATGCTTCAGCTTTAGCGAAGCAATGGCGCTGTCCCTCGCCCCGGTCAGCAGCGTGAATGCCACCAGAGCGCGATTCCGGCGCTCAATTTCATTACCGACCGGCATTTTACTAATGACATGCTTGATCTGCTTCAGGGTCGGAACCCTTTGCTGCCTTTTTGCAGTGGCAATCCTGGTGTCCTTGTCAGACAGATTGAAATACTCAGCATCGGAATGCTGCAAACGCGACTTGTAGCTCGGCTGCCACGCCAGCCATTGGAAGAATCGCTTAAGCTGCGAAAGTGTAGCATGCAAGGTTGCTTTGCTCAATTTCTCCCCGGACTGTTGCCCCTTTTGCTCGGCTAGGTGCCTTTTGAAGGCAACAGCTTGTTGGAAGTGAAATGCCTTGAAATCACGATACCCGGTATAAGCCTCGAAGCGACTCAGAGCCTTTGCCACTGCGTCGACCATCGGCTCACCGTGACGTTTGGCTTCCTTTAGATAAGCGAAGTACTTACGCTTGATCCGTTCATTGACTGGATGGTGCTTTTTCATGGTTCGCGTTCCCATATCTGAAGTCACTTTTCAGGGTGGGGTTGGCACTCTCATATAGTTGTCGCAATTCTTCCGGAAAGCTGATGTCCATTCTGCCGCAAACCTGCCCGATTTTGGCCAGGCTGACGTGCCGGTTCATAAAGGCATCACAGTCCGGGCAAATGCCAGTGAGGTTGCCGAACTTCTCGGTAATTGGAAGGTATTCCGCCATGTCGCCGGCAGGCGGTTTCGGGGCGCGGCAGCGGACGCAATAGAGCTCTCCGGGGTTACAAGTCTGCTTGTTTTTTACGCGGCGGGCCTGTAGAAATGCCACTAGGACATGACCAAGAATCAGCATAGGGCGTTTATCATCGGTGGTGGCGAGCCCGTCCTTGACCCAGCGGCGTACAGTATTCTTATGAACGCCAAACAACTTGGCGATCTCTTCCACCGTATAGCTGCGGTGGATTTTTACGAGCCGGTGGTTGGGGTGACGTTTTCCCATCGCTTACCTCACCGCCGTAATCACCGCCATCATTGCCTCGCATCCTTGCGAGCCGCTTCTAACTTCGAGACCAGGGTTCGGATTTCTTCGTCAGTTTTCCCGGCAATACGCGCGGAATTGATCGCATCGACTTCATCGGAGGGCCACCCCACCGCCCGAGCGCCAAGGCTCACCGGCTTTGTCCACAGTCCCTCCGCAATGCGCTGATAGATGGTGGAGCGAGAAAGTCCTGATTCGAATTTAACAGCCGGAATCCTTAGTATGGTACACTTCATCTTTAATCCTCCTAGGGTCGTAATAGATTGCTGAGTAAAGCGTCATATGGCGATTTGGGCGATGCAATGCCTGGGCAACGCCCGGCACCAGCGCAGTATTATTCGCAAAATCAAATGGTTAGGTGTTTCTCTGATGGATAATTAAGGATGGAACGATGGTGAGGGGATGACGTAGCGAGCAGGAAAATAAAGGGATGGCGGGCGGGCAGATTGGGCGAAAAAATTCCGCCCAACTTTTTTTATTTCTTCATATTTTTGCGGATAGTCTCTGCTTTGCGGTCATGGGCAATGTCCATCTTAGCAATCTGGTTTGCATACCACCTATCGATTTTTCCTGGTTTACTGCGTTTCAGCTCACGATATTTTTTCTGCCAGCTTGCATGCAGTGCGCGGGTCTCCAGCTTACGGGCTTCGCGCTTGACTTGGCTTGGCGTATAGCGGTTGTCGGCCGTAGTTGCAGCATCCACCATCTGGCGGATTATGTCGCCATCAAGCAAGTATTGCCCGCCGTCAAATATAATGAACTCGGCCAAGGGCACCTTGTTGCCGCCAACACCCAGGGTCAATCCGCCATCGGCTTGCAGGCATAGCATCTGGCGGCGCTTGGTACCGCTGGCGACACCGATTTCCCACAGATCGGCGTTGGCCGTTTGCCTGTCGCTATGGCGCACTCCCAGCCTGGCAGCGACAAATCCGCACACCAACTCAGCATCGCATTGCCATTGGATCAGCCGACCGGCAGAAAGCGGCACCCTGTTGATGTCGCTGCGCTTGTCGCAAACGATGAATGACACCGCACTGCGTGTTGTGGCGGGCACTGTATGCACCGGCATCACACACTCTTGCTCGCACCCAGGGCAGATGACGCTGGCAGCCGGGCGTGCCTTGGTAACCAGCCTTTGTGATTTCATAGCCTTAACTGCTTCGGACGGCCATTGACGCAGCTCATCGTCATTGACCAGGACAGCAGCGCCGTGGTTGGCGCCTACGCGGTCCCATAGCTCAATCAATGCCTCCACCGGCTTCATGCTTCAGCCCCGGCGTTTTCGGGTGGCTCCTTGGGTTCGATCCCAGAGGCTTCCAGCATGGTGCGCAGCCTGAGGCCAATCTCGTTGTACCTGAGCGAGCAGGAGTTGGGATAAGTAATGCGAATGGTCACCATTTTCGCCGGCTTGTCTGCATCCTTCACCACCGAAGCGGCCAACTCCACCTGGGTGACGCTGTACATGCTTAGGCGTAAGGATGCTCTGATCTCGTCGAGTAAATCGTAGACGGCATCGGGATTATCGGACGAATCGGCTTCCAGGGTAATCCGGTCGCCCCTAATCACCCGTGAAGAGAGGCGCAGTTTTTTTACCGTCACTCTTTCGATACCGCTGCCGGCATCGTAAATAAAATTAAAACCCTTCTGGAGGAGTGGGTTCAGGTCATACACGCGCTCGTCCTTTGGGTCGGGCGGCAGTCCGTCGAGCTTTAGTATCGCCTGCGCGAACATCCCCTGGAGCGGCTCGATGGCCTTGTAGGACCCTCGAAAGTTTATGTCTATCGAGCCTTCCTTTTGTGAATAGACATAAATAACCTCGAAGGCGGGATTGTGCGGGCGACGGTCAAACTCCCCATTTACCCACTCGATGCTCTGCTGTGAATAGTCTTCAGGGTAAGCAAAGAAATAGTCCAGTTCGCCTCGGCGGAACGCTTCTATCACACAGTTTTTTCCTCGTCCCTCGGTGTGGTGGAAGTAATTGCGGATCAGTGCAGCCAATTGCTGAACGCTGGCCTCGTCCACCGCTGCCGATCGGTGGGAAAGATTTTTTCGTTTCCGCCAATAAGGCAGCGTATCCGCATGATAGAAGAGCGTCGCCCCCCTCCAGAGGATATTGTGATCCAAATAGGTAATCATCGCCCTTTCATAGTGGTTGGAAAGGGCCGACAGCATTTCAATAAATGACATAATAGCATCCGGCTCTTCCTGCATTTGCCAGGTCGCCTCGTCAATGATTGCCCTAAAGCCCTTTTCACAGCTCATCTCGAAGATGTCCCGAAATTCCGTATCCATCGCGTTACGCTGATTGTCTGGCAGAGCCAGCCATGCCGCAAACAACTCATCCGGCTTGCCCTCCTTCATGGCGGCGAAATCAAGATCGCCAAACAACCCCTGACCCTCAAAGTAGCGGGCGAGCACGACATTCGGCATCTGGCGGAAGAAGTCCCTGGTAGAGTAGTGACGAGGCATCGTTTTCCTCCCTCAATTGTGGTACCTTCAATCTGTTTGGATAATGCCGGACAATGTTGTATTCTACTGTACTTCCACGATAAAAAATTACAAAATAAAAATACCGCCTCTCCAAGTAACACGCATGGCCATCAAAAAATCCGACCTCTACTCCTCCCTCTGGGCCTCCTGCGATGAGCTGCGCGGCGGCATGTATGCCAGCCAGTACAAGGACATGTTCATGCTGTTCATCAAATACATCTCCGACAAATATGGCACCATTACTGAGAGCAGGAACAACCCGTTAATGATTAGCGGTGAGTAACGCGGAGAGGTCATAGCCAAGAAGATCGCTGATGCGCTCGACCGTTACGTCCGCCGGAGGGAATGAGGCAATGACGGCCGGATCAAGGGCAAACTTACCCTGGCGGACGAATATCGTGGTTACCCGGTCACCCCAGACTTTCTTAATCGCACCTAGAATCCGCAGCTTGTCGTCCACCAGAACGTAGTGTTGAGCCGGATAACGCCTCTCAATGTCATCTAGCGCCTCCTCTTTGTGAATGTAGATAAGCACGTGGCCTTCGACCGCCTCGAAGATGCCGGAACGCTCGATCTTGCGCGGCTGGAAAACCACGTCGCCGTCCGATAGAATTACTGTTTGTCCCCATCCGCGAAACCGCTCCAGCACGTCGAGTGATCCCGGATACAGACGATTGGCGAAGGGGTAGTCCACCAGGAACGAGGCTACGGTCACGAGATGAGGCTCATAGGGGTGTTCGACCCGGAAGCGCTGGAGGGCGCCCAGGTAATCCCGATAACCCAGTTCGTTGAAGAGTTCTTCCTGAATCGTCCAGTAGCGGTCTCGGCATTCAGCTCCGAATTCCCGCTCGATATGATGCTTAAGATCGTCCTGGATGCGATCGTTTTCGAGTAGGGTGTCGTCCACATCGACCAGGAACACAATGGGGTTGGGTGCCATCATGCCATTTCCCGAATTAACTAGCGATACGGCCATGAACCATGATGGGGGACGCTGGTCTCGCTTCAGTTCTTCCCGGCTTGTTGAATCGCCTCGGCAATCTCCTGGCTGAGGTTGGCCAGGGCCCGGCTCTGGGCCGCCACCAAGGCGCCATAATCCGCACCAATCACCGGCTCGCGAATATCGGACCGATGGGACTTGAGCAGCTTTTTTTCCGGGCCCTTAAAAATGCTCCAGCGAGCCTCCAGCCAGGCGGCGTCGCCCAACCGGCCATCGCAACGAACGACATCCAAGACCACCTGGTAGTCGATGGGCACGCCCATGCGCCAGGGATAGAGATAAATCCTTTCGGTCGACAGGAGAAAACCAATATTGTCGGCCAGCACATTGATGAAGTTATCCTTGAAGGAGCCCACCCAGCGATCGTACTCGGCCTTTACTGCCTGATTGTCGCTTGTGCGAGTGACCAGCATGGCCTGGTCGAGGTAATCGGCCAGCTTGACGGGGCCAATGCCGATAACCGCGTTCTGTGCCGGGCTTTTCCTCTTTGAAATCACCTGGTCTTCCTGTATCGGGCTCAAGGCGTAAAAACGCGGCGATTGACTCCTGGCGCAGCCGCCTAAAAAGATGGCAGCGATCGCCAGGATGACCGGTAAGCCGCGAGAAAATGGCACTACTCGCATGTCATTTACCTCCAGATTTACTTCCGGGTTTCCCTTTGCCGCGAATCAGGGCCTCTGGATGCTGTTCCAAGTAATCGGCCAACTGCCGCAATGACCGGCTCGCGGCGGAAATCGCCTGCAGCGTGTTCTCCAATTCTACAATCAGTGGTGCGTCATCGGAAATAACACCTCTCATTGCGGACAAGGTTTTCTCCAAGCTAGGGGCCAGTTCTCCCACCCGGGCGTCAAGATCACGGGCCAGCTTGCCGAAATCTTTGACGGTTTTTTTTGTGTCTTGCGCCAACGGATCCACCTGGCGATCCACCCTGTTAACGAGCTTGCGGGCGTCTCGCAGCGTCTCTTTGAGATGCATGAGGCTGGCGGCCAGGTCCGGGTTGTTGGCGACCTTAGCGATACCTTCCAGGGCCGATTCCAATTTCTTTTGTACTGCCTCGAGATCCAGCTTATCAAGGGCTCGAGCCAGCTTTGAGGTGGTGGACGGGATGGTGGGGATCTCTGTATAACGCTTATTGATGTTCTTCAGATTAACCTGGGTGTCGGGATAAAAATCAAGTTCGATCAATAACTTCCCGGTAATTAAACTCTGCATGGTCAGCATGCCCCTAAGGCCCTCTTTGATGAGCATCTGCATATTTTTTTGAAGATCCATGGTCCGGCCTACTTCACGAAGCTCGATGCGATCCAAATCGATTTCGACGATAACCGGTTTGACTGCTTGATGTTTAGCAGCGTCTACGGCGATAATGATGCTTACCACAGACCCCACCGCCACACCCTCGAACAGTACCGGTGCGCCATCCTGCAGCCCTCTGACGGATTCATCGAAGTACAATACGAACTTCAGGGTTTTATGGAAGAATTTGCCCGAACTGAATAAGACCAGACTGGCGGCCATAAGGATCAACGCGACGACCACGAAACCGCCGATCATAATTCTATTTGCTTGCTTAGCCATCTGGGCCCATCCTATGGGTTAAGATTTCTCGCCCCGGGTTAAAAACAGACGCAAATTGGGATCCTGCGTTTCGGCCAAAAGCTGGTTCGGGTTGCCCGTGGCTGTCATGGTTCGTTTGGAGACATCCAGAAAGACGGAATTGCTGCCAATCGCAAATATGCTGGCCAGCTCATGGGTCACCACCACCATGGTGGTGCCCAGACTTTCACGCAGTTCCAGGATCAGGTCATCCAGGCGGCGGGCGCTCACCGGATCCAACCCGGCGGAAGGCTCATCGAAAAACAGGATCTCCGGATCGAGGGCCATGGCCCGGGCTATACCGGCCCGTTTCTGCATCCCGCCGCTAATCTCCGAGGGATAAAACTCTTCGAATCCGGCCATCCCCACCAGCGCCAGTTTCCATTCGACCACCTCTCGAATCTGGCCAGGGCTCAAATCCATATAGGTTTCCAGCGGCAGGGCGATATTCTCGGCCAGAGTCATGGAGCTCCATAGGGCCCCGCTCTGGTACATCACCCCGGCCCGGCGAATGATCCGGTCGCGGGTCTGTGGATCGGCTCCCCAGAAATCAACATCTCCATAAAAGACCTGACCCTGGGCCGGGTGCTTCAAGCCGATTAATATGGCCATCAAGGTGCTCTTGCCGCAGCCGCTGCCGCCCATGACGATGAATATGTCCCCCCGATTTATGGTAAAGGTCAGGTCCTCCATGACGACAAAGTCGCCATAAGCCATGGTGAGATCGCGCACGGTTATGTGGGCTCCATTTTCCGGCATTTTCACTTTATCCTGAGGCGCGGTTGGCATTCCCTCATATCCCCAGTACGTCGCACAAGACGGTGATCACCGCGGTGGAGACGATGATCCCGACAATGGCGGTGACCACCGCGGACGTGGCCGCGTCCCCTACTGCCGAGGCACTGCGGCCGCACTGCATGCCCCGCATGCAGCCGGCCAGAGCCACGATCACGCCGAACACGAAACCGGAAAAAAGGCCGATGCCCAGATTCCAGAGACCGACCGCCTTCGCCGTCTCGTTATAGTATTCCATAAAGCCGATATTGAGCATCCCTACCGCCACCACCATACCCCCCAGTATGCCCACGAAATTGGCGTAAAGGCATAGTAGAGGCATCATCAGCGCGAGGGCCAGCACACGTGGCAGCACCAGAAAATCCATGGGAGATATGCCCAGGGTTTTCAGGGCATCGATCTCCTGGTTCACCTGCATGGTCCCCAGCTGGGCGGCAAAGGCACCACCGGTGCGGCCGGCCATGACGATGCCGGTCATAATCGCCGCCATAAGGCGCACCATGGCAATGCCCACCAAATCGGCCACATAAATTTGGGCCCCGAACAGCCTCAACTGGATGGCGCCGATAAACGCCAGGATCAACCCCACTAAGAAACAGATTAGGGAGACGATCGGCAAGGCTTGCGCTCCACAGGCCTGCATGATTAAGCCCAGATCGGTTCGGCGGTACTGGGCCTGGCCGCGCAGCAGCCTCAGAAAGGCAATGACCGCATCGCCGATGAATCCCAGCAATTCAACTGCAGATTTGAAGAAATCAACGGTTTCGCTGCCCAAATGTGCGAGAAATGGCACCCGCCCCTCTGCCTTGCGGGCATCTGTCTTTTCCGGTACCGCCGAGGCCAATGCCAACAGTCTCTGCGCCCCTTGGGGCAGTCCGTCGCTATGCAGACTAATTTTTTGCTGGGAGCAGAATTTGCGCAAATGTACCAAGAAGGTCAACAGCCCGGTGTCCCATTGAGGCAGCTCCCGGGTGTCGAAGACCAGGTTACGAACCCCCGGCTTGCCTTCGAGCGTCTGCTGAACCTGCTCGGTCCCAGGCAGTTCACCACCCAGCTTCCAGGACCCGGAAAGGATCAGCTTCAGCGTATCTTCTGAAGGTTGCTCCATGATCATTTCGCCACGGGCCGTCATGTGCGTTTTTCTCCATAGTGGCTCTTTAGGTGATTGATTGGGGCTTCACCCTTCTTCTGATATAGTTCGAATCCTTACTTCAGGAATAGACTTGAGATGGACGTCCCGTTGGGGATAGGGCATCTCAATGCCATGGTCCCGGAACCGCTTCCTAATGCCCCAGAGAAGATTACTTTTGACTGGGCCGAGGCCGTTTTGGGGGTCGTTGATCCAGACCCGTAGTTCCAGATTGACGGCGTTATCCCCGAAGCTCAACAAAAGGCAAGCGGGTTCGGGGTCCTTGAGGATCCGATCAGTAGCCGCAGCGGTCTCCAGCATCAGGTCTCTGGCTTTCTCCAAATCCGCGGCATAGTCGATTCCGACGGGCACTTCTAGACGAACGAGGCTTTGGCTGTAAGACCAGTTAATTACCTCCCCGGTTATCAGGTTTTCATTGGGGATAAGATGCTCGGTGCCATTTCGGGAAAGAACGGAGATATAGCGGCCTCCCAGGAAATTGATCTGGCCGTACTTATCCCCCAGTTGAATGACATCGCCGGGCTTAATTGATTTATCCGCCAGAAGGATGAAGCCGCTTATCAGGTTGGCAAAGACTTTTTGCAGGCCGAAACCGAGCCCTAACCCCAGGGCGCCGCCGAACAGGGCGAAGACGGAGAGATCGAGCCCCAGATAATGTAAGACCAGGACGACTGACGCCGAAAAAAGAAAAATGGTGCCGAGCCTGGACAACAGGATCTGTACGGCAGGAGTCAAACCTGAGCCCACCCGCAGCCAGAACCACCAAATGATTGAAAGATTCCTTGATAACCAGTAAAGAACCAAGAAAATAGGAAGGGCCTGGGTAAGGTGGAGCAAGGAAATTTGCACCTGCCCGAGTTTGAAAGAAATATGGCTCAAAAGATTTTTCCAAGGCCCCATGAAATGGGAGATATAAAGCGCGGCCCAAAGCCAGATGGCTCCTGCCAGGATTCTGGCCCAGAAGCGGTTTTTCATTACCCCGGTCAATAACTGCATCAGAGCAAGGGCCATCAAAATTACGCCCGCAGTGTATATGCCGTGCCAGGCCCAGCCGAAATGTTCGCCAATGTCGTAGAGAATCCAGAGAAAGATAAAAGCGAAAAATGAATGAATAACCCGCTTGAAAGTCATTAAGAATGGTAGGTCGGCGGATAATTCTGGCGCCAAAGAGCATTGCTCTATCAGGCGGGTGAACCAGGCGTTGATGCCTCGGATGGCTCGGTTGGCGAAGAGAAGAACCAAGCCGACCACCGCAATTTGAGCCGCCATAGCCCAGGAGAGCACATTAAGAGAAAGATACTCCCGGGCTTCCGACACCAGTTGGTCAACGGAGGCAAGATTAAAAGGAATGCCCATAGTGATGTATCTCCCGGTAAAGGCCGAAGCTGATAATTAGCGGGTCTTGCACCCAATTTTAGTTCAGCAAATGCTATTGAGATCGAGTGATCGGCCCATGATGACTGGCTTATAAGCTCCCGAAATATTGAGGAGGTTAAATACGCTCTCTTAGGGGCCCAGTGACCCACGGGCGACCAGCCCAACCACCGAATGCGGCTGGGCCAGATAAGTTGAACCCGGGACCTTCAGGGCTTCAGCCCAGGGGGAGATGTCATCCGGAGTCCCAAGATTAGTATCCAGCCAGCGATACCAGCTTCGTTGTTCACCTTCCTCGAGGCTCGGAAGCTCAAATTCCAAAGATTCCCAATAAGCATTGAGGATAAAGTGGCAAAAAACACCGCCCTCAGGGTCCCAGATGCTGACCGCCAGGCTGTGATCTTCGTCGCCCCAGCCTTGCTGATTCAGGCGGACGCCATGGAACTTGATCTCTAAACGAGCGAATATCTCGTTGAGGGTCGGGTGCTCCGGATAGCCCTGGTATGGGGGCTGCAGGCGGATGGCGATTAACTCCTTGACGAACCGATGGACATCAGGGTATTTTTCAAGCCAGGTCCAATCCAGCCAGCTAATCTCATTGTCCTGACAATAGGCATTGTTATTGCCCTGCTGGCTGCGCCGGACCTCATCGCCCATTGAGAGCATGGGTGTCCCTATGGCCAGCAAGGTGAGTGCCAGGAAATTCTTCACCTGGCGATTGCGGAGCCGTTCAATCTCAGGGTCGTCGGTAAAACCTTCGAAGCCACAGTTCCAGCTAAGATTGTAGTCGGTACCGTCACGGTTGTCCTCGAGGTTGACTTCATTATGCTTCTGTTCATAGGAAACCAGGTCATTTAGAGTGAATCCATCATGGCAGGTAATAAAATTAATACTCGGATCGGTCTCCGGCTTTATCGGCCCAAAAATATCGCCACTGCCCAATAGCCGGCAGGCCAGATGGCTGATGGCCCCTCGGTCACCTCGGAAGAAGGATCGGACTTCATCCCTAAATTTGCCGTTCCATTCCTTCCAGAAATCGCCTACAAATGTCCCCACCTGGTACAGTCCAGCGGCATCCCAGGCTTCCGCGATGAGCTTGATGCCGGCCAGTACCGGATCGGAGTCAATATCCCAGATGATGGGGGGATTCGCCAGGGGGATCCCTGATTCGTCCCGGGAGAGGACCGCAGCCAAGTCAAAACGAAAGCCGTCCACGTGCATTTCCTGAACCCAATACCGCAGGCTGTCGATGATCAGGCGGCGGACCACGGAATGGTTAGCATTTAAGGTGTTACCGGTGCCGCTGTAATTGGCATAAGTTGCCCGGTCTTTATTCAGGATATAATACGCTTCATTATCCAGGCCGCGCAAACTCAGGGTTGGACCCAGATGGTTGCCCTCCGCCGAATGATTGAAAACGACATCCAGGATCACTTCGATACCGGCGCGATGCAACGCCTTGACCAAATCCCGGAACTCATCCAGCACAGCCAAGGGGTTTGACGAAAATCCGTATCCCTGGTGGGGGGCAAAGAAGGAGACCGGCGAATAACCCCAGTAATTGTGCAGTCCGGCTGGGGCGTCCTGCTCATCAAATTGAAAGATGGGAAGCAATTCCACGGCAGTTATCCCCAGATCCTGAAGATAGGGAATCTTTTCCCCCAACCCGGCAAAGGTGCCGCGTTTCTCCGAAGAAACCCCGGAACTGGGATGGCGGGTGAACCCACCCACATGCAGTTCATAGATTACAGTCCGGGGAAAGGGTCTTTTCAACGGAATATCCCCTTCCCAATCATAGCTACCCGAATCTGTCACCACGCTCTTCATCGCCTGGGCCGCATTGTCGCCCGGCTGCGAGGCTGCCAGACGGCTATAAGTCTGTGGAACGGCCACAGCCCGGGCGTAGGGATCAAGCAAGACCTTGTTCGGATCAAAGCGGAGGCCCCGTTGGGGTTCAAAAGGACCTAGAGCCCTATATCCGTAAAGCTGCCCCGGCTTGAGACCGGGCACCGAAACGTGCCAGTAATGGAAGGTCCGGTTCTTTACTGGGTCCAGAGTGATCACCCTGGCATTTGAATCGGTTACTTCATCAAAAAGCAGCAACTCCATACCAGTGGCGTTTTTGGAAAAGACCGAGAAATTCACCCCATCAGCAACTACCGTTGCTCCTAGAGGATAACTCTGACCTACCTTGATCATTGGGCTCATAGACTCTCCGCATCACGGAAGACGCAGCCGGATTTAATTCGAGATTATGCAGCAACCTTGTCCACCGCCTGATCGCTTCGGCTGTCGCCGGTCCTGGCTACTTCCTCCCTAGCTGCTCTTTCGCCGCCACAACTATGCGTTCCGGCTCGAACCCAAACTTCTGCTGGAGTTCCTTGAGGGGCGCCGAGGCCCCGAAGGTCTTCATACCGATGATGTGGCCCGAACAGCCGACATAGCGCTCCCAACCGAAGGTCGAGGCCTGCTCTACTGCGACCCGGGCCGTCACGTTGGGTGGCAGCACGCTTTCTTGGTATTCCTTCGGCTGATGATCGAATATTTCCCAAGACGGCATCGAGACTACCCGGGAGCGGATGCCCTCGGTCAGGAGCTCCTGGTGGGCCTCTACCGCCAGACAGACTTCACTGCCTGTGGCAATAAGGATCACCTCTGGTTTCCCTTCGGGGGCGTCGGCCAGCACGTAAGCACCGCGAGCCACTCCAGCCGTCGGTGCAAATTTGCTCCGATCCAGGGTCGGCAGGGGTTGGCGGGATAACGCCAGCACGGCCGGCTGGTGGCGCAGCCGCATGATGTAGCGGTAGGCCTCGACGACTTCGTTGGCGTCGCCGGGACGCAAAGTGGTTAGTCCGGGGATGGCACGCAAGGATGCAAGATGCTCCACCGGTTGATGGGTCGGCCCGTCCTCGCCGTCACCCATGGCGTCGTGCGTGAAGACGAAGATGGCAGGCAACTCCATCAAGGCCGAGAGGCGGATGGCAGGCCGGGCATAGTCGCTAAAGATGAAAAAGGTGGCGCCGAAGGCTCGAAGCTTTGACAGCGAGAGCCCGTTTATAATCGCAGCCATGGCGTGTTCTCGGATGCCGAAGTGGAGATTCTTCCCGTCGGGCCTACCGATTTGGAAATCTCCGGCACCCTCGTACGTCAGGGTGGTCTTGTTGGATGGTCCGAGATCAGCCGAGCCCCCGAGGAACCACGGGATGTTCTGTGCCAGGATGTTCAGCACCTTGCCCGAAGCCTCACGCCCGGCAATGCCCTTGGGATCGGGTGGGAACACGGGAAGGTCGCGGTCCCATCCGGGGGGCAGTTCGCGGCGCTGCATCTGGTCGACCTCGGCGGCGAGCTCGGGGTATTTACCCCGGTAGGCCCCGAAGAGTTCCGTCCACCGGCGGCGGGCCTCCGCTCCCCGCGCCCCCATCCCGGCCACGAAATGCTCCTGGACGCCCTCGGGGACAAAGAACTGCGCATCCTCGGGCCAGCCATAGAAGCGCTTGCAGAGGCGGACCTCCTCGTCCCCCAGGGGCTCACCATGGGCCGCGGCGGTGTCCTGCTTGTGCGGGGCGCCGTAGCCAATGTGGCTGTCCAAAATGATGAAGGTGGGGCGGCCCTTCGTCTGTCGGAAGATCTCCAGAGCGTGTTGGATGCGGTCAATGTCGTTGGCGTCGCCGACCCGCAGGACGTTCCACCCATAACCCAAAAACCGGGCGGCGATGTCTTCCGTGAACGTAATGCGCGTGTTTCCTTCGATGGTGATGTGGTTGTTGTCGTACACCCAACACAGATTATCGAGACCCAGATGGCCGGCGAGCGACGCCGCCTCTGCCCCGATGCCCTCCATCATGCAGCCGTCCCCGCAAACCGCATAGATATCATAGTCGAAGATGTCGAAGCCTGTTTGGTTGTACCGGCTTGCGAGCCACTTCTGGCCAATGGCCATGCCGACGCTGGTGGCGATGCCTTGCCCCAGAGGGCCGGAGGTGGTCTCGACCCCCGAGGTCCAGTGGTATTCCGGATGCCCCGGGGCTTTGCTGTCGAGCTGACGGAAACGGCGGATGTCCTCCAAGGTTACCGCAGGCTGTCCCATGATCTCGTAATCGGCGTTCACCGCCTGAACCCCGGTGAGGTAAAGCATGGACCAGAGAAGCATCGAGGCATGACCATTGGATAGCACGAACCGGTCGCGGTTGGGCCAGATGGGGTCCTGCGGATCGAAACGCAACACGCGGTTCCAGATCGTGTAGACCAGGGGCGCCAGCGCCATAGGGGTGCCAGGGTGTCCCGATTTGGCTTGCTGGACCGCGTCTATCGAAAGGGTTCGAATGGTGTTGATCGCCAATTGAACCATTTGCTCGTCACTCATGAGTTATTCCTTTCGTGTTGCAGAGTCTTTAGATTTGGCCCAACCCGTAAGAAGGCCCCAGGGGCGTCGCGATCTCAAGATGTGGTATGCATTCATTAGGGCTTGTGAAGAGTGGTCCCGATCTCCCCCCGGTCGCGGGCCGGCTGCGCTTCCAGTGAAGCCACTTTGCCCAGGCGGCGCAGGTGCCGTTCGGCTCCGCTGAACTCGGCTGCCAGGAAGGTCTCCACCAGGTCCCAGGCCACCGCTGGCCCTACGGTCCGGCCGCCCATGCAGATGACGTTCATGTGATCATCCTCGACCCCCTGCCGGGCGGAGAAGTGGTCGTGAACCAGGCCGGCGCGGATGCCCGGAATCTTGTTGGCGCAGACCGCAGCACCGACGCCGCTGCCGCAGATGGCGATCCCCCGTTGCACCTTCCCCGCAACCACAGCCTGGGCCAGGGGGATGACGAAATCGGGATAGTCGTCGGCAGGGTTCAGCCCGTGAGCCCCGAAATCGACCACCTCATGGCCCACGGCACGGAGCTGGGCCATCAGCTCTTCCTTCAAAGCAAACCCACCGTGATCGGTGGCGATTCCTACCCGCCTGGACAAGCCGAGAGTCATCACGAGGCCTCCTTAAAATCAGTGGCGCCACAAAATTAAAGGTATTTCCAGCGGCACGGCGACGCCGGGAAAGTAAGGGACGAGACGCGGGGTGAAATCGCCCGCGGGCCGCGTCGCCGGTACTTGCGCGGTAAACAGGTAACCTCCCTCCCGGTCCGGCAGCTTGTCCCCCCGGGCCATCGGCTGCCGCCAGACGCGATCTTCAGGTTCAGCAGCACACAATTCCACCTGCACCGCCTCTGGGTCAACCCTGCCGAAAATCACCTCCACTTGGAAATGATGTTGTCCGTCGCGGGTTTCTATCTGCAGGTCACCGAAAGAAATGGAGTGCCATCCTTCCTCAAGCTGCCGCCGCCAGTTCGCCAGGCGAATCCCGAGAGCACCTTGATTCGCCCGGCGGGCCTCAAAGGCTGCCGCCGCCGGTAGATAATACTCCGTGGTATATTGGCTAACGGCGCGATTAGCCGAAAACCGGACCATGAGCGTCGTCACGCTCGCCCTAATTTTGGCCAGCCAAGCGGTGGGGAGACCATCGGCATTACGGGTGTAAAATGTTGGGATTACTTCTTTTTCCAGGATGTCGTATAATGCCGCGGCCTCAGCCGCATCCCAGGCGGGATCATCACCGTGCTCCCGGCCATCGCCCAAGGCCCAACCCACCTGGGGTGAATAAGCTTCCGCCCACCAGCCGTCCAGTTCTGAAAGATTAAGACCGCCGTTGGGCAACACCTTCATGCCACTGGTGCCGCAAGCCTCCCAAGGACGCCGGGGAGTGTTGATCCAGACGTCGACGCCACCCACGAGCTGCTCGGTCAACAGCATGTCGTAATCGCCTAAAAAGACCACGCGGCCTTGAACTTCGGGACGCCGGGTGAATTGCACCCATTGTCGGATCATTTCCTGCCCCGCCTGGTCAGCGGGATGGGCCTTGCCCGCAATCAGGATCTGGACCGGGCGCTGGGGGTCAGTTAAAAGGCGAATCAAGCGCTCCGGGTCATGCAACAGCAAGATGGGACGCTTGTAAGTGGCAAACCGCCGGGCGAAACCCAGGGTTAAGGCCTCGGGGTCCAGAATCTGCCCGGCCTGGGCGATTTGCTCCGAGGAGGCGCCGGAGGCGGCCAGTTGTTGGGGGTAACGTTGGCGGGCATATTCCACCAACGTGTGCCGGGAGGCCTGGCGCATGGCCCATAATTCCTGGTCGGACACCTGGCGGCTCACTTCTTCCACCTGGCTCATCTCGGCCAGCCACCGTTCTTGGCCGCAATGCCTGGTCCACAACTCGTCCGAAGCCTGAGAACCCCACGTTTGTACATGGATGCCGTTGGTAACGTAACCAATGGGCACCTCGTCCCGGGGCCAGCGGGGGAACAGGGGTTGGAAGATGCTTCGGCTGACTTTCCCGTGCAACTGGCTCACGCCGTTGACCGCGCCACTGCCGCGCAGGGCGAGATAGGCCATGTTGAAGGGTTCCCGGTCGTCGCCGGGATCAAGGCGTCCTAACGCCATAAAATCGTGATATGACAGGCCTAAATGATTCTCCGCATAAGGGCCCAGATACTGCCATAGCAATTGCGGCGGGAAGCGATCAAAGCCAGCTTCCACCGGGGTGTGGGTCGTAAAGAGATTGCCGGCCCGCGTCACCTGGAGCGCTACCTCAAAGGTTTGGCCGGTTTCCCGCATGCAATCCAAGGCTCGTTCCAGGATGGCGAAGGCCGCGTGACCTTCATTCAGGTGGCAAACTTCCGGATTTATCCCCAGAGCGCGCAACATGCGCCAGCCGGCGATACCCAGCACGAGTTCCTGTTTGATGCGCATTTCCAGGCCGCCCCCATATAATTCACTCGTTATGCCCCGCACAATGGGTGGGTTGGCCGGGTCGTTCAGGTCCAGGAGATATAATTTCAGGCGGCCCACTTGCGCCTGCCAGGTGCGCACCCATACTGAGTAACCGGGTAGATGGGCTTGCAGTCTGACCCACTCGCCGCTGGCATCACGCACCGGGGCGATCGGTAGTTGTGCAGGATCATTAATAGGATACAGGGGCAACTGAGACCCATCGGCGGCAATGGCCTGTCTAAAATACCCGTTCTGATACAACAACCCGACGCCTACGATCGGCACCCCGAGATCGCTGGCGGCTTTAAGCTGATCGCCGGCCACGTTGCCCAAGCCGCCCGAGTAAATGGGCAGGGCCTCGCCCAACATGAACTCCATGCTGAAATAAGCCACCGTGGTCAACGGCGCCTGAGCCTGGGTCTTTTGAAACCAGGCGGCCGCGCCGCGGGAAGTGCGCATCTCCTGGACCAAGGTTTCCACCCGGGCCCGGAACTTGACATCCGCAGTCAATTCTTTCAGCTTGTCCGGCGCCACGGTTTGGAGAATGACCCAGGGGTTGCGGGTGAGGTCCCACAATTCCGGAGCCAGCGGTCGCCAGATCTCGTCGGCGCCGTGATCCCATGACCACCGCAAATCCAGGGCCAGTTCGAGGAGTTCTTCCATGCCGGCAAGCCTGCGCAGTTCGTCAGCCCTGCTCAGTTCGTAAGCAAAGATGGGTTCAGACATTTAACCCTCCGATTTATAATCCGTTTAGTAAAATCAACGAGTACAAGACCACCACTTCCAGCCGAAATTCGCTACCGTGGTCCCGGGGTGCCGTATGGCAACGATTATTCTCCTCAGGCAGCGGCTGGCCTCTTATGATTCATTCACAAGATCCCGGGTGTGCCTGGCGATCATCAGTTCTTCGTTGGTTTTCATGACCCGAACGGTGACTCGACTGTCTATCCGGGAAATGATCGGGGAATTGCCTTCATTCAAGCCGTTGTCCAGGACAATGCCGAGAAATCGCAGAGGGGCGCAGATTCGCGCCCGGATGATGGCGGAGTTCTCACCAATGCCGCCGGTAAAGATCAAGGTGTCAAGTCCACTCAGGGAGGCGGCCAGGGCTCCGACGAATTTCCTCGCCTGATAGCAGAAGATCTCCACCGCCAGACCCGCGTCAGCCTGGATGCCCGCTTTGGCCAAAAGGTCGTGCATGTCGCCACTGATTCCTGATAGCCCTAACAGGCCCGCTTGATGATTGATCAGGTTATTCACCTCCGCCGGGGTCATGCCTTTCTCTTGAAGTAAATAAACAATTACTCCGGGGTCCAGGTCTCCCACCCGCGTACTCATCACCAGGCCCCCAGCCGGCGTCAGTCCCATGGTAGTATCCAGGCTCCTGCCGCCCCAGATGGCCGCCATGCTGGCGCCATTGCCCAGATGGGCAATAATTATCTTGCCAGACGTGCCTGCCGCACCCGCCACCTTAACCAATTCCTGGGTAACATATTCGTAAGAGAGTCCATGGAAACCGTAACGCCACAAACCTTCCATGCTCAGGGACTTGGGTAGGGCATACCGCTGAGCTATTTCCGGCATCCGCCGATGGAAGGCCGTATCGAAACAGACAATCTGCGGCAGGTCTGGAAAATGAAGGCGAACTTCCTCCAGCCCTTTAATTTCATCGGGGAGGTGATCAGGGGCCAGGGGGATCAGCAGTTTTAAATCCTCAATCAAGGCGGAGGACACCAGTTGGGGCTTGACGTGGGCCGGCCCCCCATGCACCAACCGGTGGCCCACGCCGTGAAGCTCCTTGCCGATTTCATGGCCTTCTAGCCAAGCAGAGAGGGTTTTAAAGGCAGCCCCATGATCCGGCAAGTCCAATTTCTGGGCAGTCAGTTGATGGCCTGCATGATCTTTGGCCTGAAAGAATCCCTGGCTGAGCCCAATTCTGGCCAATTCCCCTTCTAAGACCAGTCTCTCGGTTTCCCCAAGCACATAAAGGGAAAATTTGATGCTGGAAGAGCCGCAGTTGATGGTTAAAATGTGGCTGTCTGGCACCATTGCCATGCCTTTTCAGTGATTTCCAAGGGGTGGGCGCTTTCGACTCAAAGCTGATGCTGGTTTTAAAGCCAAAAGAACTAGATATCCTAATGGAAACAATGAGTTATGTGCCTGGCCGCCCGCGCAGTGATTCTCGCAAGTGCGTTCGATCGCCCAGCACCTTTAGTAACGGTCCTTGTTTGGTCATTTCCACGATGCTTAAGGCGGCCACCGTCAGGCTGATGCGGTCGCGATAACGGCCCACATCGATGCCCAACAAGGAACACAGCATGATGCGCGTCGTGGCTTTGTGAGATACCACCAGGACATTGCCCGAGGGCAGCGTCCGTTCAATCTCATCCAGCACCAACGAGCTGCGGCGGGCTATATCCACCCCCCGTTCCCCCCCGCTGGGCCCATACCAACCCGGGTCGGCCAGCCAACTCACATATTCATCATGGAACTCGCGGTTCACTTCCTCCGGGGTCTTGCCCTCCCACTGGCCGTAGGCAATTTCTCTGAGCCCATCCTTCAGTTGCGGGGTAATTCCCAAGGCTTCGCACAAAGGTTGGGCCGTAGCCACGGCGCGTTTCAGGGGACTGCAAAAGACGGCCTCCCAGGCAAGGTCTCTATAGGTAGCGGCAAAATCTCGGGCCATTTCATGCCCTGCTGGGGTCAAGTCCGGATCAAGGGTGCCGCAATAGCCGCCTGTCTGGCTGGCGGTGGTTTCCCCGTGTCGAAGAAAGTAAAGAATAAGGCCCATGGTCATTTGTTTCCTATGCCCGGCGTTGCTGGGTCATCCCGACATCGATCAAGGTTTCTCCATCTCCTGGCGATACTCCCCGCGGCGCGCCATACTGTTACACTTAGCCCGGTGATACAGGGCCCTTTGGGCGGCGGCCTTATTGGTTGCCTCCCCTTTCCAGGTATCCAGGGCGGGCTGCTGGATGGCCCGCGAGTAGGAAAACGTCAGAACCCAGGGCATTTTGGAGCGCCACCGCAGATTCATGGCATTCAAGCGAGCCGAGGCCAGTTCAGGGTCTTGGCCACCGGACAGGAAGGCGACGCCGGGGACCGCCGCCGGGACTGCCCGGAGCAGGCAAGATACCGTGGCGTCCGCCACTTCTTCCACCCCAGCCTGCTTGGGACAAGCTTTGCCGGGAAGCACCATGTTGGGCTTCAAGATCATGCCTTCCAACAGCACTCGCTGTCGGTACAGTTGGCAGAACACCGTGTGCAATGCGGCCGCAGTCACGCGGGCGCACTGCTCCAGGGTGTGGTCACCGTCCATGAGCACCTCCGGCTCGACTATGGGAACCAGACCGGATTCCTGACACAGGGCGGCATAACGCGCCAGGGCGTGGCCGTTGGCTTCGAGACATCCACGACTGGGAATGGACTCGCCGATGGTGATCACCGCCCGCCATTTGGCAAACCTGGCCCCCATCTGCCGGTATTCCGACAAGCGCTCCCGCAGGCCATCCAGGCCTTCGGTAATTTTCTCGCCAGGATGGCCGGCCATATCTTTGGCGCCGGCGTCCACCTTGATGCCGGGAATAATCCCGGCCTCAGTTTGGACCTTAACAAAAGAGGTGCCGTCCTTTTTGGACTGGCGTATGGTCTCATCATATAAAATGGTCCCGCTGATGAATTCCCCCAACCCGGGCGTGGTCAAGATCAATTCCCGCCAGGCCCGGCGGGCCTCCTCCGTTTGCGGTATCCCCAATTTGGCAAAACGCTGGTTACAGGTCGAGTTACTCTCGTCCATGGCCAAGAGACCCTTGCCGGCTTGCATCATGGCTTGGACTGTGGTGGCGAGCTCTTGTTCATCCATCGCTGCTATCTCCTTTGACTATGACCGTCCCGGGGCCTAAGGCTTCTTTCCGAGACCGGCGGTCAAGACCTCAACCCCGGTTCTGACCATTGCGCCTTACCAAACACTCTTTCTGAGGTCCCAACTTAGAGGGGCCACTTCCAGTCGGTAATGTCTTGTGAATCCACGCCGAACTCGTAGGCATGCTGCTTACAAGCGATCTGTTGGTCGAGCAGGGACTCCCGTACACTGGACCCTGTCTCACAGAAACGGGGTATCCGGTCGATGGCGTCAATGGCCAGGCTAAAGCGATCTGTTTGATTGCGGATAGCCAATTCCAACGGCGTATTGATGTTTCCCTGCTCCTTGTAGCCGCGCACATGAATATGGTGCTGGCCGGGCCGGCGGTAAGTTAAGCGGTGAATCAGCCACGGATAAGAGTGGAAGTTAAAGACCACCGGCTTGGTGGCAGTAAAGAGGGCCTCGAATTCACGATCCGTCATTCCGTGGGGGTGTTCGCTGTTCGGTATCAGCTTGAACAGGTCCACCACGTTCACGAACCGAACCTTTATGTCCGGCAGGTGCTGGCGGAGCAGGGCGGTGGCGGCCAGGGACTCCATGGTCGGCACATCGCCGCAGCTCGCCATGACCACATCGGGCTCGACCCCCTGGTCGTTGCTGGCCCAGTTCCAGATGCCGGCGCCCTTCGTGCAGTGCGTGATGGCCGCCTCCATGTCCAGGTACTGCAGGTGTACCTGTTTATCCGCCACGATGACGTTGACATAGTTAACGCTTCGCAGGCAGTGGTCGCCTACGGAAAGCAGGCAATTGGCGTCGGGCGGCAGGTAGATGCGCACCACGCCGGGGCTCTTGTTGGCGACCACATCCAGAAAACCGGGATCCTGATGGGTGAAACCGTTATGGTCCTGCCGCCAGACCAGTGCGGTGATCAGCAGGTTGAGGGAAGCCACCTTGGCCCGCCAGGGAAGCTCGTTGCATTTTTCCAGCCACTTGGCGTGCTGGTTGAACATCGAGTCGATTACGTGGATGAACGGCTCATAGCTGTTAATAAACCCGTGCCGGCCACTCAGGAGGTAACCCTCCAGCCACCCTTCCACCGTGTGCTCGCTGAGCATCTCCATGACCCGGCCCTGCAAGGCCAGTTCGCCTCCGTCGGCGTCCTCCGGGAAGTACTCCCCCAGCCAAACTTTCTTGGCAACCTCATAGAGGACTTCGAGCCTGTTGGATTGGGTCTCATCCGGCCCGAAGACGCGGAAGTTCTGCAGGTTCGCCCGCATAACTTCCCGAAGGAAAACGCCCAGGGTAGGGACGTTCCCAGCCCGGGTCCCCCCGGGGTTCTTGACCTCCACGGCGAACTGGCGGAATTCAGGCAGGTCCAGAGGCCGGCGCAACAAACCGCCGTTGGCCACGGGATTGGCGCTCATGCGCCGGTTCCCCTTGGGAGCCAGGGCCTGCAATTCAGGGATCAGGCGCCCCTGCTCGTCAAAACGCTCCTCCGGCTTGTAGCCGTGCAGCCACTCTTCCAATAATTTCAGGTGGGCCGGATTGGTGGCCACGTCCGTAATGGGGATCTGGTGCGCCCGCCAGAAACCTTCCAGGTAGTGGCCGTCCACCTTCCGGGGAGCGGTCCAGCCCTTGGGGCTCCGCAGGATGATCATCGGCCAGCGCGGCCGGAACGCCTGGCCGGTCTGCCGCGATTTCTCCTGGAACTTGCGGATTTGCAGGACGCAGTGTTCCAGGGTGGCGGCCATGGCCTGATGCATGCTCTCGGGATCGCTCCCCTCCACAAAGTAGGGGGTATACCCATACCCGACGAAGAGGGCCTCCAACTCCTCGTGGCTGATACGGGCCAGGATGGTGGGGTTGTTGATCTTATAGCCGTTGAGATGCAGAACCGGCAGCACCGCCCCATCGGTGATGGGGTTTAGAAATTTGTTGCTGTGCCAGCTCGTGGCCAGAGGACCGGTCTCGGACTCGCCGTCGCCCACCATCACCAGGGTGATCAGGTCCGGGTGGTCATAGACCGTCCCAAAGGCGTGGGACAGGCTGTAACCCAACTCACCGCCCTCGTGGATACTGCCGGGGGTTTCCGGGGTGGCGTGGCTGCCGATGCCCCCGGGGAAGGAGAACTGCTTGAAGAAGCGCTGCATCCCTGCCAGGTCTTCACTCTTGTCCGGGTAGATTTCGGAATAGGTCCCCTCGAGGTATGCCTGGGACAGGACCGCCGGCGCCCCGTGACCGGGGCCTGAGATATAGATGGCGTTCAGGTCGTACTTGTTGATCAGTCTGTTGAAGTGAATGTAGGTAAAGCACTGGCCGGCGTCCGAGCCCCAGTGGCCCAGCAGCCGCGGCTTTATATGCTCCAGTTTGAGCGGCTCCCTGAGCAAAGGATTGTCCCTCAGGTACAACATCCCCAGGCACAGGTAGAGGCTGGCCTGCCAGTAGGCGTCGATCCGGCGCAGCTCCTCCCTGCTCAGCGGGGTCTCCCGCACCGTCGCGCGAGCCGGCCCATAGGCGCTGATGCTCTCGTCTCCGTGAACTGCCTTCGGCTGCTTGGCGGTAGTTGTCATAACTGCCTCCTCATTTTCATGACTTTGTCTTCGGGCCAGGGGTATCCTCGGTTTGCCAGCCGCCGCCCAGGCCCCGGTAGAGGGCAATGACGGCCAGGAGCTCGTTGGCCCGATCCTGGGTTAACTTGAGTTCGGAGTCAAATAGCTGCCGGTCAGAATCCAGAACTTCCAGATGCGGAGCCACGTTGCAACGTAGCATAAGAAATCTCTTAGAAACCAAAGGTGATAGTCCAGCAGCCACTCAGGAAGTGAGTATGGCATTCAGAGCCCCTCCCCCCACTATGAAGTAGAAGAAAAATGAGACCAGGCTATGAATGAGCACTGTGTGCCGCATCACCGGGTTTTCCACATTGACATCGCTCATTGAGTAGGTCAGGGCCACGGTAAAAGAAACATAAAGGAAGTCTAGATAGGTGGGGGTCTCGGTGCCCGGAAAATGAAAACCGCTACGCCTGCCTTCTTTAAAAGGGCGCCCATGGATATCCTTGGCTTCGTAAAACAATCGGGCGTAATGCACTGCAAAGGAGGTGTGCAACAGGACCCAGGCCAACAAGACGGCGACCACGCTTAGCTGAACCATGAGACGAGAATTTCCCAGCGGATTTTTGCCAACCGCAGTAAGGAGCTGGCCCACTATCCCGGTGCCAAAAAACGACAAAAAGACAGTTAACATCATCAAGCCCCTCCGGTCCAGCTTAACATTGGAGACGCGCTCCCGCGTCATGGGCCCGTCGGCACTGACAAGAACAATGGCCTGGAGGATCAAAAAACTGATAGTCGCCAGAATCCAGCCCAACAGAAATGAGAGTTGCCACGTCCAACCCTCAAGCCGATTGATCAGAATCCCCAACCCGACTCCCAAAGAGCCACAGATAATCGCCCGCTTTCGACCATTCAGGCTCCACGCAAATTTAAACAAATATTCCCTTATCGTGCCCATGCTATGTCCTCTGGCAGTGCCGTGGTTATTATCCACTCAAAGACGATCGCCCATTTTTCTTTCTCCTGCGAGTTATAGCTTTCCCTGTGAATTTATTGTTTTTACATAGGCATCCTGATTTTGCCAGCCGCCGCCCAGGGCCCGGTAGAGGGCGATGACGGCCAGGAGCTCGTTGGCCCGATCCTGGGTTAATTTCAGTTCGGAATCGAAGAGCTGCCGGTCTGAATCCAGAACTTCCAGGTAGGGGGCCACCCCTCCATAAAAACGGTCGTTCGCCAAACCCTTTTGCTCCCTCAACGCATCAACCTGTTGTTCTGATTCGAGGACCACTCCCTTAAGCTTCCTCACAGCCACGAGGGAGTCGGAGACCTCCTGAAAAGCCTGTTGAATGGTCTTCTTATAGGTGAGCAGAGATTCCTGTTTCCGGGCTTCTGCGGCCCGGACGCCGGCCCGCAACCGCCCGGCCGTGAAGATGGGCTGGGTTATTCCGGGGACCACAAGATCCCAGAAACTGGCCGGGCCGGTGAACAGGGTTTTTAAAGCTGCGGACTCCCACCCGGAGGTGCCGGTAATCCTGATGTTGGGAAAAAGCCTAGCCTTAGCCTCGCCGATATTGGCGTTGGCGGCCACCAGGGATTGCTCGGCAGAGCGGATGTCAGGGCGCCGCTCCAGGAGAGCGGAAGTTAGTCCCGGGGGTACGGCGCCGGTTAAATCCTGCTCCAGGAGGGATTTACCCCGGCTGATGGGCCCCGGATTTCGCCCCAACAGGATACTGATCTGGTTTTCTTTCTGTTCGATGGCCCGCTCCAGGTCGGGAACCACGGCCCGGGCCCCATGCACCAGGTTTGCGGTCATGACCACTGGGGTTCGGCTATCATAACCAATGTCATATCGGTCTTTCACCAATTTGAGGGAATCTTCCCGGTTTTTCACGGTGCGGTTGCTGATTTCGAGTTGCTGATCCAGGGCTCTGAGTTCAATATAAGCCCGGGCCAGATCGGTCACCAAGGTCTGGATAACGAATTTGCGGTTTTCCTCAGAGGCGAAAAACTCGGCCCGGGCGGCTTCGGTGGCCCGGCGGATGCGGCCGAAAAAGTCAATTTCCCAGGAGAGGTCGCCGGCAATGAAGCCAGCGGTCCGCTCAAATCGAGGTACGAATGGGAGAACTCCCCGCTCCGAAGTGCGGATGCTCTCTATCCCGCCGTTGGCTCCCACTGAGGGGAAGAGATAGGCCCGTTGGATGGTCACCTGCTCCCTGGCCTGCAGAACCCGTTGAGCCGCAATCTGCACATCATAGTTTTCCTTCAGAGCGATTTCGATCAACTTCTGCAGTTCCGGGTCCTTGAAAACCTCAAACCATTTCAGATCTCCGAAGGAAGCTTCGGCCGGCTGCGTGGGGATACCCGGCCCTTCCCCCCGAAAGGTGGAGGGCGTCGGATATACGGGGCGCTGGTAATTCGGGCCGACCGCACAGCCGCACACCAGCCAGAGGGTCAGAAGGATGGTCAGGGTGGTCTTCATAACTTTCCTCCTAAATTCTCACGTCGCGGCTTCCAAGGATTTACGGAAGCGAACCAGAGCCAGCCCGAACAGGATGGAGCCGATGACTGCCAGGGCAAGGAATTGCGGCCAGACGATCTCCAGGCCCGCGCCGCGATAGAGGATGCCCTGGGCGAGCATGATGAAATGCGTGTTGGGTGCGGCCAGCATCAAGTATTGCACTATCACGGGCATGCTCTCCCGGGGCGTCAGTCCGCCCGAGAGCGTCATCAGCGGCACCAACACGAGGATCATCAACATGCCGAATTGGGGCATCGTCCGGGAGATGGTGGCCATGAGAATTGCCATGGAGGTGGTGGCGAACAGGAACAGCAACGTGCCGGCCAGAAAGAGCAGCATAGAGCCGGCAATGGGTATGGACAAGAGCCCCTGGATAACCACGTTTAGGGAAAAAACTGAGGCGATAATTACCACCAGCGCCATGCTCCAGACTTTGCTGACCATGATCTCAAAAGGGGTAACCGGCATCACCAGTAGGTGCTCAATAGTGCCGTGCTCCCGTTCCCGGATCAGGGCGGCGCCGGTGAGCACGATGGAGAGTATGGTGATCATATCGATTAAGGAAATGACCCCTCCGAACCAGGGCCTGTAAAGGTTGGGATTGTATTTGACCCGCAGATCGAGATTGACCGGCGGCGCGGCTGCCATCCTGTGCCTCTGGAGGAAAGTGCTGACCTCGCCATTGACGATGTCTTGAACATACCAGTTGCCGGTAAAGGCCTGGCTCATCCGGGTGGCATCGATATTGAGCTGAATACTGGGCCGGTGGCGGGCCAGCACGTCGCGCTCGAAATCCGGGGGGATGTCGAGAGCAAAGGTGTAGCGCCCGGAGTCCATGCCGGTGTCCATTTCGGACCAGGAGATCAGTGCCGGAGGGGTAAATAACGGTGGATAGAAGGCGGCCACAATGCGGCTGGATAAGACCGACTGATCCTCGTCCACGATGGCGATGGGCGCATTGTGGAGTGTTTCCGGCAAGGCCCGGGTGGCTACAAAGATCGACAAAGTAAAAGCATAAACAATCAGTACAACCATCACCGGGTCGCGGCGCAGGCTGCGCAGTTCCTTGACGCCCAGGTTAAAGATGTTGGCGAGGCGCATACTAACGCTCCTGCTTTTTAAGGAGAATGGTGGACAGGATGATGAGCACCGGGATGGTGATAACCAGGGGGATAAACGAGTCGTACAGGCCAGGCAGAGAGAGTGCCTTGGAAAAGGTGCCCCGGGCAATGGTCAGGAAATACGTGCTGGGATAGATCTTGCCGATCAGAGCCCCCATCCCCTCCAGGGACGACACCGGATCCATCAGCCCCGAGTAATTCACTGCCGGTATGATGGTTAATATGGCAGTGGCGAACAGGGCCGCCACCTGGCTGCGCACAAAGGTGGAGATCAACAGGCCTAAGGAGGTGGCGACGATTACATACAGCAAGGCCCCGGCCGTCAGGGTGAGAAAGCTTCCTTTCAGGGGGACGCGGAAGACGGTGACCGCGAGCAGCACCAGCAGAAAAAAACTGATCATGGCCAGCACCACATAAGGAATCTGCTTGCCGAGGAGAAACTCCAGGCGAGTGACCGGTGTGACGTACAGATTGACGATGGAGCCCATCTCTTTCTCGCGCACCACGGAAAGGGCGCTCAATATGGCAGGAATCAGCAACAGCAGCAGCCCGATTGCCGCGGGGACTATGGAAACTACGCTTTCGACATCCGGGTTATAGCGAAAACGTGTTTCGATAGCGAACGGCCCCGGCGCCACCCCGGAGGTCTGTTTCTCGGCGGCGCGGCTGTCCAGCCAGAGTAAGTGCATCCCCTCCACATCGCCGCGAATGGTCTCGCCTCTAAGTGGCATGGCGCCATCGACCCAGGCCCCCACCGCCACCGGCGTGCCCCGGGAGACGTCCCGGCCGAATTGGGGCGGGATCTCGATGGCCAGACTGATTTCGCCGGACCGCATGCGCCGCTCCAGCTCATTGTAGTCGGTGATCGGACGGTGTTCGACGAAATAGCGGCGGGTTCCCGCGATATTAAGCCTATAGTCTTGGCTGACAGTCGTTTGGTCCCGGTCCAATACCGCAAAGGAGAGATGTTCTATATCTAAGCTGATGCCATAACCTATGGCGAACAGCAGGATCACGCTACCCAGCAGGGCCAGGCTCAGTCGGATCGGATCCCGGCGCAGTTCTAAACTTTCGCGCCGGGTGTAGCTGAACAGACGGCCCAGATTCAGCCACTGGCGCTTGCCGGCAGTGACAAGGTGCTCCAGGGGCGGAGTCACCGCGGCGGCCGGAGCAGGCGGGGGAGTGGCGGGTAAGGTCTTTTCCCGCGCCTTTTGATCTTCTTCCAGGAAGGAGATGAAGGCCTCCTCCAGCGTGGCTGAGCCCCGTTTTTTTATCACATTCGCCGGGGTATCGCTCACCAGCACACGTCCGGCGTTCATCAGCGAGATGCGGTCGCAGCGCATCGCCTCGTTCATGAAATGGGTGGTGATGAAGATGGTGACTTGGTCATTCCGGGACAGGTCGATGATGCTCTGCCAGAAGGCATCCCGCGCCACCGGATCGACGCCTGAGGTGGGCTCATCCAGTACCAGCAAATCCGGCCCGTGGATCATGGCCACGGCCAGCTGCAGCCGCTGGCGGACCCCGAGGGGCAACGAATCAGGCAGAGCATCCATGATCTCCGTCAGGCCGAAGCGTTTGGCCATCTCGTCCACACGGGATGGAATCTTGTCGCTGGGCAAACGGAAAAGCTTCGCATGCAGCTCCAGGTTTTGTTGAACTGTGAGCTCCGCGTAAAGCGAAAAAGATTGAGACATGTAGCCCACGCGGCGGCGGGTGTCGAGATCGTTCGGATCCAACTGGCGGCCGAACAGCAAGGCCTGCCCTTCAGTCGGGGTCAACAGGCCGGTAAGCATTCTCATGGTGGTGGACTTGCCGCAGCCATTGGCGCCCAGGAACCCGAAGATTTCGCCCCGGCCGATCTTGAAATTCACATGATCCACGGCAACGAAATCGCCGAAGTGCATGGTGAGGTCGTGGGCCTCGATGGCGATCTCCGCAGCCGCGCCTTCTTTCCGGGGAGGAATCTGCACCGCTTGGTGGCCGGCGCGTTTTTCCGGCGGCAACAGGTCAATAAAGGCCTCTTCCAGGGTGGCGACCCCGGCCTGGTGGAGCAGTTCCTGGGGAGAGCCGGTAGCCAGAACCTTGCCGGCGTACATGGCCACCAGCCAATCATAGCGCATGGCTTCTTCCATATAGGCCGTGGCCACCATAACGCTCATGCCGGGTCGGGCAGCGCGAATGCGGTCGATGAGTTCCCAGAACTGGCGCCGCGACAAAGGATCGACCCCAGTGGTGGGTTCGTCGAGGATCAAGAGGTCCGGGTCGTGGATCAGGGAGCAGCACAGCCCGAGTTTCTGCTTCATGCCGCCCGAGAGCTTGCCCGCGGGCCGATCCGGAAAAGGCGCCAGAGCGGTGGCTTGGAGCAGCTGGTTGATGCGCCGCTCCCGTTCTTGGAGATCATAGCCGAAGAGGCGGGCAAAAAAATCGGAGTTCTCGAACACCGAAAGGGTCGGATAGAGGTTCTTGCCCAAACCCTGGGGCATGTAGGCTATACGGGGGCAGACCGAGAGACGATGCTGCACCTCGCCCATATCGCCCCCCAGCACCTCGACGCGCCCGCCTTGAATGACATGGGCCCCTGAAATCAGCGAAAACGTGCTGGACTTGCCGACCCCATCCGGTCCGATCAGGCCGACCATTTTCCCGGCCGGTATGTCCAGGTCAATCCCGTCCAGCGCTCGGGTCTTGCCATAGCGCAAGCTGACGTCGGATAAGCGCACCACCGGCGCGGGCTTGGCGCCGCCGGCCCCTATATCCGGCTTAATGGTCTCGGCTTTAATCTCATTCATTGGGCAGCCTCACCTTGAGGCGGTCCGGCCACGGGGCTTGCGGGTCTAACCGCACATAAGCCATCCCGGGAAGCCCGGTTTTAACCTTTTTGATGTGCGCCCGGAGCAGATCCGCGGGGATGTGCGCCTTAAAGCGGAACATCAGCTTTTCCCGCTCGCTGGCGGTTTCCACCGTCTTGGGGGTGAACTGGGCCACATCAGCTACAAAGGTCACCTTTGCCGGAATCACCAATTCCGGTGCGGCATCCAGCATCAGACGCACTTCGGAACCCAGCGTTACCCGCCCGGCCTCCTTGGTGGGCAAGAAAAAGGTCATGTAGACATCGCTCAAATCGACCATGTTCAGCACCCGCCCGCCAGCCTGCACCACCTCCAGCGGTTGGGCCACCCGGTACTGAATGCGGCCGTCCCGGGGCGCCTTCAGATCGCTGTCGTCGATGTCGGCCTGGATGCGTTGGACGGTGGCCACGGCGGCCTGGTGGGACGACTCTGCCTCGAGCACCTCTGAGCGGGCCGTGGCAACGGCCGCTTCGGCCGCCTTCACCTGCGCCTTGGCCGCACTGATGGCGGCTTCGTAAGCTTGTACCCGCGCCTTGTCGTCATCCGCTTCCTGCTGTGACACCGCGGCTTTCCCGGCCAGCACCAAGGTACGGTCCGCCCTCTTCCGCGCCGTCCAGAGTTCGGCCTCGCGTTTTATCACTTCGGCCTGAGCCGCCGCTTTTTCACTCTCGCGCTGGGCCAGCTTGCTGCGTTTGGATGCGATCGTGCTTTGCGCTTCCTGAACTTTTGCTTTGGCCTCCCGCAGTTGCGCCTGGAGCACGTCCGTATCCATCTTGGCTACCACCTCCCCGGTGGTGACGTAATCCCCTTCATCGACGAATTCTTTCGCTATCCGGCCCGCGTACTTGGCCGCGATATTGACCTCGGTGGCTTCGATGCGTCCATTGGCGCTGGCAATGACCTTGCCTCTTAGGCCCTTGATGTATTGCCAGGCCAGCACAACGACGATCACCACGATCGCAATGCTCCCCACAACCCATGCGGTCCGTATCCACCGTGCTCTGTTCTGGTCTGTCATCCGATTATCCTCGCTCGTTGTTGTTTTCCCGCTTCTCTAAAGGCGCGCTGGAGATCTTGTTTATTCCTGCTTAATGCTGACACCGGCTACCTTTGGGGTCTTTCTTTTTCAATCCACTCGCGGATATATGCGGGGCAATTCTCGAGTTGGGCACCATTCCCTTCGCAACGAGTCAGAAATCTTACTGCGTCCAGATCCACGAGCTTGACATCTTTCAAATCTAGAATGATGTGGTTGTCTTGTCCTTCGGCTTTGAAGAGTCTTTGCAACTCAGCCACCTCTTCCGCGTTGATTCGACCAATCAGGGTAAAGGCCACGGCCTCCCCTTTCGTAGATATCTGAACTTTCAACGTCACCGATTCTCTCCTGGAGTCACTAGTCTACTTGTTGGCAGTGCAATCCGAATGCCAACCGTAAGTTATTGAAATTGCTTGTTGACACGCATTAGAAAGTTGTGATTCTTCGAGAATTAACGATATTTCGCAAAAAATGACCTGGGTACTTGCAGGACCCATTGACAACATCCTCGGCGGCTACTATCCATAAATTATCAAGAAGCGATTTCTGATCACCTTTCTTATCAACTCACCTCCATCTCACCTCTGCTCAATGAAAGGTGCTGAAGAGTCGTCGCCCGCTGCATCGAGACGATGTGGCCAACTTTAACCAAATGGTCCTACGGTTAGTCGTCTGTTGGCGGAGCAGGGCGAACATGTCACTTAGGTTCAACCACTCGTCGGCGATTGGGTAAAGCCGGGCCCTTTTCGAGGCACAGTCAGACGTCCAGGTAGTCAGAGTTGCCGACAGATACTAGAACTTTCTAGTGGATAGGAGAGGATCTTTGACACCACGATGGTCTCCCAAGGACACAAATCCATGGACGTCACAGAGCAAGAACATCTGATTCAGAAGCTTCAGCGCCATGAAGCGTACCTTGCGGAGGCCCAGAGACTCAGCCACACTGGCAGCTTCGGCTGGAGGGTTTCTACCGGCGAGATCATCTGGTCAGAGGAAACCTTCCGGATCTTTGAATACGACCGGACAATCAAGCCTACAATAGATCTGGCACTCCAACGAGTTCATCCGGAAGACACGGTTCTCGTGAAGCAGACACTGGAGCGAGCCTCACATGATGGGAAGGATTTTGATCTCGAAAATCGATTGTTGATGCCAGATGGTTCGGTCAAATATGTCCATGTGGTGGCTCGTGCCGTACCCGATGAATCAGGCAGTATCGAATTTATTGGGGCGGTGATGGACATCACCGCAGTAAACCAAGCGGAAGAGCGGATCCGGCAAAGCGAAAGGGATCTTCGTACCACTATCGACACCATTCCAGCCTATGTTTTTAGCGCCCTCCCTGATGGCTCCTTCGATTTCATCAGTCAAAGTTTGTTTGATTTATCGGGGTTCTCACCAGAGGAGGTCTTTGGTTGGGACTGGACGATCGCAGTCCATCCCGAAGACCGCGACCGGGCGGTGGAGAAATGGCGTGAATCCCTGGCGACGGGGGAACCGAGAGAGAACGAACACCGCATTCGGCTGGCAAATGGAGAATATCGCTGGTTTTTGGCCCGCAACTCAGCCTTGCGAGACGAAAAGGGACACATCGTCAGGTGGTATGGGGTCCTTGTGGATATCGAGAATCAGAAGCGGACCGAGGCTCGTCTCCTCCAGGCGTTGGACAAAATCCAGAAATTGCAGGAGCAAGTTTCGAAGGAAAACATTGTCCTGCGCGAAGAAATTGACAGAGCCTCGATGTTCGAGGAAATCGTGGGCGCGTCACCGGCTCTGAAAGCTGTGCTTACTCGTGTCGCCAAGGTCGCGCCGACGAATTCCACCATACTCATCACTGGTGAAACCGGTACGGGCAAGGAACTCGTCGCTCGATCCATCCACAAGCGGTCGCCGCGCTCCTCACGAGCCTTTGTGAGTGTGAATTGTGCGGCAATTCCCACACCGTTGATGGCCTCCGAATTATTCGGTCATGAAAAGGGAGCTTTCACGGGAGCCCACCAGCGGCGCCTCGGCCGCTTCGAGCTGGCGGAAGGAGGCACGATCTTCTTGGATGAAATCGGAGAGCTTCCGACTGAGACCCAGATTGCCCTGTTACGGGTGCTGCAGGATCAAGAATTCGAGCGTTTGGGTGGAAATAAGCCGATCCGGGCTAACGTGCGGGTGATTACCGCCACTAATCGTGACTTGCAGGCCGCCATTGAAGTCGGCAGTTTTCGCAGCGATCTATTCTATCGGCTCAACGTATTTCCCATTGAAATACCTCCTCTGCGCGAACGAAAAGATGACATCCCCATGCTGGTAGAGTACTTCATTGAACGATATGCCAGTAAAATAGGGAAGAAAATCAGGGGCGCCAGCAAGGATACCCTGAATCTGCTTCAGTCGTACCCCTGGCCGGGCAATATTCGAGAGCTGCAGAATGTGATTGAACGGTCGATCATCGTCTGTGACACGGAACAATTTTCGGTCGATGAGCATTGGTTGGTTCGGGAGTCTTGCCAGACTCATCCGGCAAGCCAGCCGCTCTCCAACAAGCTTATGACTCAAGAAAAAAAGATGATTGAGGCTGCTTTGGCTGAAAGCGGAGGCCGCGTGTCTGGACGGTTGGGTGCGGCCGCCAAGCTGAGTATTCCAGCCTCGACTCTTGAATCGAAGATCAAATCCCTCAAGATCAACAAACATCTCTTCAAATCTGCATAGAAGGTGCAATACCCTCTCCCTGAAGATCCGGTCATTTTTCACGAATTATCGCTAATTCTCGAAGACTCACGATTTTATAATTTGTGACATCATGTATTTTCAATGACTTACGATTGGCATTCTAATTGCGTTATACCAAGATGGAAGTGGTTTGAGGTGAGAATTGCTTATTGTGAACTTTACCAAAATCTCAAGGGAGGAAGCCGTCATGGCTCAAAAAGAAGCCTATCAGGAAAAGATCGAAGCGCAATTACGGGAATGGACCGCCAAGATTAACGAATTGAAGGCCAAGGCGGACGGCGCCAAGGCCGATGCCAAGATTGATATGTACAAACGGATAGATGCACTGCGAGTCAAACAAGAGGCTGCTCAGGCCAAATTCCAGGCACTCAAGCAAGTAGGCACGGAAAAATGGGAGCAACTTCGCACTGGCTTAGACCAGGCTATGGAGGATCTGAAAACCGCCTGGGAAGGCTCGGCATCGCAGAGAGAGGCATACCTGAAAAAAGGTGAGGCCCAGATTAAAGAATGGGCAACGAAACTCAATAAAATGACAGCCGAAGCCCAGCAAGCGTCGGTTGACGTCAAGGCCAAGATGTTAAAAGAGATCGCGGAGATTAAGGACCGAATGGATGAACTCCAGCAGAAACTGAGCGAACTCAAGTCCGCCGGGGCCGAAAAATGGGAAAGTCTGAAAGCAAGCGCCGAAAAGGGTATGGGAGATTTGAAAAAGAGATGGGATAGCTTTAAGATGAAATACCTTTAGGGAGCGGCCCTCTCGAGGATCAATGGCAAGTCAACATTTGTCAATTACATCCGCCTAAAGGAGCTGGCTTGAAAGGTGGCCGCCAGATCAACCTTTTTTATTTCGTGAGGTTTATTTGTCATGAATGCTAAAAAAAAGACCCCGCTAGAATCAGTCAACAAGCCTGATATCGGCCAAGCGGCTTCTAATCCAGTTCCGTCTTTCCCTAAGAAAGAACTGAACAAATGGCTTAAGGTGCACAAGACTTGGGGCCACGACGACTGGCTGAAGCTCCTTGATGACCTCAAGGCCAAAGGTTTTGGTAACCTGATCAGCGATCAGGCCGATCAAGATTCGGTTGGGTTGTATCTGGAGACCAACCGCGACAAGTGAGGCAGGCCCCTATCCGTAAAACATGGTCCATGGGAGCAGCTTGAGTGGGAAGGGTACTTCCTTTTTCTGAAGTTTGTCTTTTTGGTCGGCCTCTATGTGGCGGATTTGCCCTTAAGGGACGAGCTTGCTTCCTGAGAATACCATAAATCGACGGATCCAGGTTTTTCTCAAGGCGATAGAATTCTTCGCCTGGCCCATCATCGTGGTCTCCTTGTCGCTGGCCGGGGTGGCGGTCTATTATACTCTTCATAACCTGACCATCAGCACCAGCCGGGATGACCTGGTTTCCGGCGATAAACACCTTCTTAACCTCACCCACCGGATGGATCAGGCTTTCGGAGGCCGGGACGGCCTGGTGGTGGTGGTGGAAAACCGCCAACCCGAGGTGGCCATTAAATTCGCCGACGCCCTGGCAGCCGAGTTGCGCGGCTATCCCCAACGGTTTACCGACCTCTTTTATCGCGTCAACCCGGAGAGCTTCAGGCGCTGGGCCCTGCTCTACCTGGATACTAATGACCTGATCAAGCTTAAAGACAACCTGGCGGGTCAGAAAAACCTGCTGACCGGACTGGCTGCCGACCCGGGCCTGATGACTTTCTACAACCTGGTCAACGAACAGATGACCCGTGCCATGATCGGCAATCTGTTCACCGGGTTTCTGACGTAAGCGAAAGGGCCGGAGCAGCCCAACCTGGACCTCTTGAACGCCAGCCTCAAAGAATTGCGCCTTAGCCTGGAAGGGAACCACGCTTATGTCTCCCCCCTGAATGCCCTTTATTCCAAGGATCTGAACGACGTTAGCCAGGAGGGCTACTTTCTTACGAAGAATAACAAGTTCCTGATGTTCATGGTTACCGAGGAGCCCGGCGACTACCACACCATCCACAACGAGGTGGAACTCCTGCGGAAGGCGCTGGCCCGGGTTAAAGGCCGATTCCCCGGGATCCAGGCGGGGGTGACCGGCCCGGACGCCTTGCAATCGGATGAAATGAGCGGCGCCATGAATTCCATGACCCTGGCCACCTGGTTATCCCTGCTGGGTCAGATGCTCCTGATCATCGTCTTTCTGCGGAGTCTGAAGTGGACCTTGATGATAGGGATAGGGCTGATTATCGGCCTGTGCTGGACTTTCGGGTTGGTTACCCTGGTGGTGGGGCATCTGAATATCCTGTCGCTGGTCTTTGCACCCTTACTGCTGGGGCTCACCGTCGATTACCCCATCCATGGGTTCTGCCGTTTTGAAGAAGAGTTGGCAGGCCAAAGGTGCAGCATCGAAGCCCTGGAGCGCACCTATCGCAGGTCGATCCCGGGCAACTTTAATGCGGGCCGGGCGGCGATACTTTCCTTTTTGCCCCTGGCCTTTGTGGGATTCAAGGGCCTGGCCGAATTGGGGCTGATCATGGTCATGGGCGTGGTGGCGATGCTGGTTGCCACACTGTTGCTGATACCAGCCCTGGTCATGGTCACGGAAGGATGCGCGCCGGCTGGAATTTCCGAGGAGGGTCCGGCAGTCCCCAGCCCTTTTCTGGAGTTGCATTGGACCCGTTACCGGTTGATCATGGCGCTGGCAGTCCTGATCACGGTTCTGGGCGGGGTCTGTCTGCTACGGGTTCACTTTGATTTAAATCCCCTGCATCTGCAAAATCCCCAGACCGAATCGGTGGTTTGGGAAAACCGGCTCATTGAGGGTTCCCACGCCTCCGCTTACGGCGCCCTGATTACCCCGACTCTGAAGGAGTTGGAGGCGAAGAGTGAGGCGTTTGCAAAACTGTCCACGGTTTCGCATGTGGAATCGACGCTCTCCTTTCTGCCAGCGAAGGTGGGGGAAAAGCGCCGGATTTTGACCGGGATGGAGCCGGTCTTGAACTCGGTAAATTTTGCCGCCGCCAGGGCCAGGCCTGCCAACCCCGGAGAATTGGGTGCCATTTTAGGGCGGATTAATTTTAAGATGGCGGCAGCCGCCAAAAATTTGGAGCAGGAAGAGGCGGCCACAGAACAGCAGGTAGCAGAAACCCATGAGCTGATCGATAAAATCGTCCCCCTGCTTAATACGGACCTGAATCCCCAGGCCGCGGCGCTCCTGGCCGGCTTCAATCGCCAATTTGGCGCGGACTTAAAGGATAAATGGGACCTGCTGCGAGGTTATGCGAAATCAGCCCTGGAGTCAGCCCCGCCCACCCAGGCGAATTTGCCCGTCTCCGTGCGGGAGCGGTTCATCAGCCCGCAAGGAGCCTACCTGCTCCAGGTGTTTCCTTCCCAGGATATCTGGAATTATGGACCCCTGAACGTGTTCGTGAAGAGTCTTTGGGGCCTCGACCCCAACGTGGCGGGAGATCCGGTACTCCTCTATGTCTTTACCAGGGACTTTCGCAATTCCGTCCTCTTCGCCACCGGGATTGCCGTGCTGGCCGTTGCCGCCGTGCTGGTGATATTTTTCCGGAGCCTGATATTGGCGCTGCTGGCCTTTATTCCCCTGGTGGTGGGGACCGGCTTGACCTTGATCCTGATGTGGGCTCTGAACCTCTCCTTCAATCAGGCCAACGTGCTGTTCCTGCCCTTAATTTTGGGAGAGGGGGTCGAATTTGGGATAATCATCCTGACCCGCTGGCAGTTGGAGGAATCGGCCCGGGCCATTGCTCTGCCAGCCAGCACCGCCAAGGGGGTGGCCCTGGCGGCCTTGACCACCACCGTGGGGTTCGGGAGCTTGATGGTGTCCGGACACCGGGGCATCTTCAGCCTGGGGCTGTTGGCAACGGTAGGTAGCCTCAGCGTCTTAGTGGCTTCTCTGATCATTTTGCCGGCCTTTCTCTGTCTGTGGGAGAAGGATTATGAACCGGGGCAGCCCGCCGTTGCTCATTATCTGGGTTTAGGGCAATGGCTGCACCATTACTTAAGGAAAAAACCCGATGAAAAAGCAACTCTCGATCATTAGCTTGACTCTGGTGGCAATCGGGATGTAAATATATATTTAACTTAAACACTATACATATTTTGCTTTCCTCAACATATGTTTAGGTAACTGTGTTGCTAACGGCTATATCTGCGCGGTCTTAACCAAAATGATGGATACTCGATATAGTTATCATAACTTCATCTCAGACCATGCCGACTTTTTAAATTTTGCCCACATATCATAGTTGATCTGATCTTGGTTTGATGACTATCAGCTCAAGTAAAGGTCATTACAAGTGATTTTCTTTTAAGTGGCTTTTTTTTACCCCATAGCCTGTATCGGTATGATTTTGGCTCCAGACTTGATTCCTTCCAGGTAGTCGGCCCAGGCCTGCATCATCTTCTTCCGTTCCGGCATGAACTCGGCATAGTTGTACGCCGCACGCGCGCTGTTTCTTTCGGCATGGGCAAGTTGGCGCTCGATGGCGTCCCGGTTCCACCCCTGTTCATTCAACAATGTGCTGGCCATACTCCTGAAACCATGACCGCTCATCTCATCTTTGGCATACCCCATGCGCCGCAGGGCAGACAAAATAGCGTTGCTGCTCATCGGCCTTGAGTCGGTCCTGGGACTCGGAAAGACATACCTGCCATGCCCGGTCAAGGGATGGATCTCCCGCAAGATGTCTATGGCTTGTCTCGATAACGGAACAATGTGCACGGCGCCCGCCTTCATTTTTTCTGCCGGGATTCTCCATTCTGCCGTCTCAAGATTGAATTCAGACCACTCGGCCTGTCGCAACTCCCCCGGCCGGACAAAAACCAAGGGCGCCAATTGCAGGGCGCAACGGGTCACGATACCACCCCGGTAATCGTCAATGGAGCGGAGCAATCCGGCGATCTCTTTCGGGTCAGTGATGGTTGCCATGTGCTTACCAGAGGCCGGAGGGATAGCACCGCGCAGATCCCCGGACGGATCGCGCTCGGCCCGGCCGGTGGCTATGGCATAGCGGAAGACTTGGCCGCATACTTGTTTCACTCTGTGAGCCGTTTCAAGGGCTCCTTTCGCCTCGATGCGTCGGAGAGCCGCCAGCAGTTCCGGCGCTGTAATGGTTATGACTGGTCTGGCCCCCAACCAGGGAAAGATGAAAAGCTCAAGCCGCCTGATGGTTGCCTTGGCGTGACTGGTTGCCCAGGAAGGTGAAAATTTGGCATGCCACTCACGAGCGATGATCTCGAAGGTCTCTGTCTCTCGGTTGCCCGCCGCCTTCTGCGCCTTCTTGGTCTCGCTGGGATCAATACTATTGGCCAGCAGAGCACTTGCCTGGTCCCGCCTCTGCCTGGCCTCGGCTAGTGAAGTTTCAGGGTATGTGCCGATACTAAGTAACTTCTCACTACCCCCAAAACGATACTTGAATCGCCAGAGCCTGCCGCCAGTCGGAGTTACCAAAAGAAATAGACCCCTACCGTCGAAAAGTTTTTGGGGCTTTTCTGTCGGCCTGGTCGTTCTGACCTTGGTGTCAGTAAGCGGTGCAATCCTTTTAGGCATAGGGTTTCCCTCCTTTTTGGGGGTATCTCCATTGGGGGCAGGGGCAAATACCCCTACACATACCCCCAAACCTTTCGGATTTCACTATATCAATATGACTGTTATGGGACAACGGAAAAAGTGAATGGCCTGATTTATCAGGCCATTGTGGACAGCATCAGATGATACTGGATTTAATGGTGGTGGAGATGAGGGGATTTGAACCCCTGACCTCCTGCATGCGAAGCAGGCGCTCTTCCAGCTGAGCTACATCCCCACGTGCCGCTATTATCCCGGCTCAAGGAGCCATGTCAAGCACAATTA
>Ga0187877_1000719_pt1 | contig 39571 bp, 36 predicted proteins | sample June2016WEW_17_1_3_FD_132430 | JGI IMG/M metagenome (GOLD analysis project Ga0187877, IMG submission 132430) | Peatland microbial communities from SPRUCE experiment site at the Marcell Experimental Forest, Minnesota, USA - June2016WEW_17_100 | ecosystem: Environmental > Terrestrial > Soil >...
CTCGCCCACGAAGCGAACGACTATCTCTGTGTGGCAGTAAGACGCCATCCGGAGCGCTTTACCGGGTTCGCCGCATTGCCAACCATAGCTCCCGATATTGCCGCCGGGGAGCTGGAACGAACGGTCCGAGATTACGGCTTCAAGGGAGCGGTGATCAACGGCCACATCGGGGGCCGCTACCTGGACGATCCATTCTTCTGGCCGATCCTGGAGCGCGCGGAAGCTCTCCAGGTCCCCATCTACCTGCACCCAACGCCGCCTCCGCAGCCGGTCATCCAGGCCTCTTATATGGGGAACTTCGCACCGGAAGTGACCGCCCAGCTGGCAGCTTCAGGCTGGGGTTGGCACATTGAGACCGCCATCCATGTCCTCCGCATCATCCTCAGTGGAGCATTCGACCGCTACCCGCATCTGCAGCTGGTAATCGGCCACCTTGGAGAGGCGCTTCCGTTCATGCTCCCCAGGCTTGATCACAATCTGCCCATGCAGCTCACCAAATTGGAACGCCCGATCGGCGCTTACCTGCGCGAGAACGTCTACTACACCTTCAGCGGTTTTAACTACACTCCGAATTTCCTCGACCTGCTTTTTCAAGTAGGGGTTGACCGCATCATGTTTTCGGCCGACTATCCCTATAGTTCGATGCTCGCAGCTCGGAACTTCCTAGAGCAGCTACCGCTCAGCCCCGCCGACAAGGATCGCATCGCGCACGGCAATGCCGAGCGCCTCCTGCGTCTCTGAGACATGGGATCGCTGGACCAGGCATGCGCTTGCACACCGACCGAACTTTTCGGTTATGATTATAAAAAGGAGAAAGATCAGGCAATAAAGGCTGATCACCCATTCTTTTAACCTTGAGCGCACCGCGATGACTTGTCACTTGTTCACGATAAAAATCGGATATTGAATCTCATTAAAATCTAAGGTTCTTACTGTAGAATGGATTGCATAATCCAACCTATTTGGAATCGAGGGGTATCACCATGAAAAAAATAGCATGGATTGTTCTCTTTTTGGTCCTTGGAAATGCTTGCAGCCTGACTGCTCCAATCGCTGCGCCTACGGCTGCGCCTACAACTGTTCCCACAAGTCTTCCGTCCCCATCCCCACTCCCGCTACCGACATCCACCCCGGCATTCACCGCGACCCCGGTCCTGACTCCCACCGAAACAGTCACCCCTACCCTCTCGACGCCCATGGTGGAAGCCGTTAACCACATCGCCAATTGCCGCTTCGGCCCCGGGGAGGATTATTTGCCGGTTGGCACCTTTCCGCCCAACCAATGGGTCCCGATCGATGCATCCACTGGAGACCAGAGCTGGTGGCGGATTGAGCTTCCAAATACCACAACTTATTGTTGGATCAGCAATTCGATCACCCAGACCAGTGGAGATCTAAGTCAGGTTAATGTTGTGCGCCCACCCGGAGGGCTCGCCATCGGGGCCACCGTGTCTGGAGAAGGCGAAGTCATCGGACCGTGCAGTGGTTCGAATACAAACCACTTCACAGGAACGCTTACAATCAATGGCCCTGGTGAAATTCTCTACGTCTGGGAAATATATAACGCGGCTGGAGACAGACTGGCCAAGTCCTCCACCTATAGCCTAATCTTTCATACTAGTGAAACACTGGCGGTCAGCCCATGGTCCTTTTCAGGTGGATGTGGGAATTATGTTGTCGATCTGAAGGCCTTTAATCCGAACACGTTTGTGGCGACGTTCAGTTATAAGGCCGTGCCTTGACCGGGTAGTGCTAGCCTTTCATCGGATAAACCGGTCCGCTCGAACCGGATGTATTAAGGGTATGCACCATTATTGAGGGCACTGAGAATATCGCCTCCAAATCCTCGGTTCGGAATTTGATGTGGTTCCACGTCCCGAATGTGGGCACATTGGTTCGATCTGGTTGGAAAAGGACCGAATGTCTGTGAGGAGTCTCTGGATGTTTTCGACTTCATTGGTTCGTTTCTCCTTATTCCGTGGATAGGAAATGAAGCTATGAAAACAGGATTGTCGGTGGCTATACTATTAGTAATATGGGGATCTGCCTGTAGTCCGGTCGCACCAAGGGCTACCCCTTCCGGGTCTTCCCTTGCTCCCGTTTCTTCTCTTTCGCCTGCTTCTACGGTTTCACCCGTTCCTACGAATATTCTTCCAACCGTTACAGCCTCTCCCCTGCCCATTCTTACAGCTACCGCCACCTCCTATCCAACCGCGACGCCCATTGCCTCCTATCCGGCAACAGGGTATGGTCCAACGAATTTTCCAGCTAATGTAGACCCCTTGACGGGGTTGCCGGTCGCGAATCCTGCTCTGCTGGACCGTCGCCCGCTGGCGATCAAGATCTCCAATTTACCTCGCGACATCCGACCGCAGTGGGGACTTTCTCTGGCAGACATCGTGTTTGATTATTACACTGAAGCCGGCGGGACGCGCTTCATTGCCCTCTACTATGGGACCGATGCCAGTATGGTCGGCCCGATACGCTCGGCGCGCTTCTTCGATGGCGACATCGTGGAGGGTTACAAGGCGGTGCTTGCCTTCGGCGGTGCTTGGATCGATGTGCTCAACCGTCTGGAAGAGTCCGATTTTGCCAACCGGCTGGTCGTAGAAGACCCCAGTACCCCGCTCTTCCGTTATGATCCGAACGGATTTAATGATTTGATGGTCAGTACTTCCGCCCTCAGCGCATATATCACCCAAAAAGGCGTGGAGAACGGCCGGCAAAACCTGGACGGCATGTTCTTTCAGCTCCAACCTCCGTCAGGCGGACAACCTGTCAACCGCATCTACGTCCATTACGCGGCGGAAACCTATAATCGCTTTGACTACGATCCGGCCTCAGGGAAATATTTGCGCTTCGAGGATACCGTGGATGACCCAAACAACGGTGCGACCGAGCATTACGCCCAGCTGACCGATAAGCTCACCGGCCAGCCCGTGGCTTTCGATAACCTGGTGGTCCTGAATGTTTCGAATGCCTATTACAAACATTCAAAACCGGGCGCCAACGAGGTGATCGACATCCAGTTCGAGGGCCTGGGCACGGGGTATGCTTTTCGCGACGGGCAGGCGTACCCGGTGAACTGGGCACGCAACACAGACAATGTGGTTTCCCTGGCTGTGCCAGGCGGAGGGCACTTCGCCCTCAAACCCGGGAACACGATCTTTGAAATCATTGGGCTCAATTCCAATCTCAAGCAGGCCCCCTTGGGTTGGAGGTTCACCAACCACATGCCATGAGCAAAACCACATCCTGGAAGGCATCGCTTAAATCTAGTCCCATTCAGGAAGAAAACCACCCTCGGACCCTATTCAACCCGGGTCACCTTCTCGACCCTCATTAACGGTTCACTGCGAGCTGTGTCCATTTCCATCCTGCCGGTCACAAGCACGGGCATATTAGAACTGAAAGCCGCCTGTGCCTGGTGGTAGACATCCGGAAATAGGACCATATCCAGCATCCCCGCCATGTCCTCCAGGGTAAGAAACATCATGATCTCTCCCTTGGATGTCCGGCTGCGATGCGAGCTCTGGCGCAGGCCAGCCACGGTCACCCGCTGCCCAATCCGCCCGGCGGCCTCCAGGGTTGTGATCGCCCCGGCCGCTGAGATTTTTTCCGAGACCAGCTCGAGGGGGTGAGCTTCCAGGCTGACCCCCAGCAGATCCTGCTGCGCAGCCACCTTTTCTTCAAGCGTCCAATCCTCCCCATCGTAGTCAGTGTCGTTCCAGTCAAACAGGCTCCGCTGGCCTGCCTGCCAGCCTTGACCTTTCACTCGCCGCAGGATGGCCGGAATCTTCCCGAATCCTTCCAGGGCCCCGACGCGCGCCAGGTTCTCGGCCTCTTGGGGGCGTGGATCCACACGCTCCAGGAATTCCTCCAAGTGATGGAATGGCCGGCCCTGGATAATTCGACCGATCGTCCGCTGGGTGAGTTCCCTGACCTGGTCCAGACCCATAAAGAGAACTGCCGGGCGCGGAGAGTCTTGATTTTCGAGGTGGGCTGCACTAAAATCGCGGGCTGAGTAATTGACATGAGGGGGACGAACCGTAAGCCCCAGGCGGCGGGCCTCACTGATGTAAACCCTCTGGCTGTAATACCCGCCCCCATTGGCCAAAACCGCTGCCATGAACTCGGCCGGGAAGTGCGTTTTACACCAGGCTGATCGCCAGGCCACCTTTGCGTATGAAGCGGCGTGCGCCTTCGGAAAACCATAACCGGCGAAGGCAGCCATCATCTCCCACACCCTCTCACCGACCTCGAGCGGTACGCCGCTCCTGGCCTGGGCTTGTTGGATGAACTTCTGCTGAAGCTCCTGCATCTTCTTGCCCGGGTCGAAGTGGCTCATCGCCCGGCGCAGGAGATCAGCTTCTGCAAGGGTGAACCCAGCCAGCTCGTGGGCGATCCTCAGCACCTGTTCCTGATACAGGATGACGCCGAATGTTTCCTGCAGGAGCGGCGCCAGCGCCGGGTGCAGGTGGCTGACCTGCTCTTCACCTTTAAAGCGCCGCACAAAAGCATCTTTTAATCCACCCGAGAGCGGCCCCGGGCGGTAAAGCGCTAGCGCCGCCATGAGGTCGTCTTCGCCGTGAGCCCGAATCTCCCGCAGCGTGGAACGCATCCCCGGGCTCTCGATCTGAAAGCAGCCGATCGTCTGGCCGGTTTCCACCCGCTGGGCGGTCGCGGGGTCATCTGCGGGAATGGAATCCAGCACCGTCAACGGACCGGCCTGATCCCCGCTCCCGCTGGTCACTATGAAATCAGCCACGTCCCCCAGAACGGTCAGGCCGCGGATCCCGAGCAGGTCGATCTTCACCAGGCCGAGTGCTTCGACCGCTCCCAGGTCCAGCTGGGTGATGAGGACACCCTTGCTGCCGGAACGCATCACCGGAACCAAATCGGTCAGAGCCCCCGGCGCAACGATCAACCCACCGGCGTGGACCGATAGATGACGGGGCAGCTTGAGCAATTCTTCCGCCTCATCGAAAAGATGCTGGTACGATGGAGAGGGATTGATCCTGCGCAGTTCACCGAATGACGAGACTGGCTCGGTCCCCTCTTCACCCTCCTGCAGGCGTGCAAAATAGGAATAGGGCAGCTGGTTGACAAGCTCGCGGATCCGGACCGGCTCCAATCCGTGCGCCTTGGCAACATCTCCCAAAGCCGAACGCGGCCGGAAGCGGTTGATCGTCCCCACCATCGCGACCCGGTCGGCTCCATAGGTGTCGAACACATGCTGAATGACTCGGTCCCGCCGCCGGGAACACAGATCGGTATCGATGTCCGGCGGAGTGGTGCGGGCCGGATTGAGGAAGCGTTCGAAATAGAGGTCCAGGCGCAGCGGGTCGGGGCTGGTAATGCCCAGGCAGTGAGCCACCAATGACGAGGCCGCTGAGCCTCGCGAGGAATATGGCACACCGGTCTGGCGTGCATAGTTCAGGATGTCTTCCACGATCAGGAAGATCGCCTCGAATCCCATCCGGGCGATCACTTCGAGCTCGTGATCCAGGCGTGCCTGGATCTCCGGGCTGAGCGAGCCGTATAACTGCCGCGCGCCCGCCTCGGCCTTCTGGCGCAGAGCTTGCGCTGCGGTCATGCCAGGCGGCAGCGGCACGGTCGGCATGCGGGCGATGCCCAGCGGCAGTTTGAATTTGCAACGGGCTGCGATCTCCTCGGTCGCCTCCAATGCGTCCGGGAAAAGGCTGTAGCGGGCCGCGATCTCACTCCTGCTGGCGAAGTAGGCAGCTGAGGGTGCCAATTCATGGGCTGGCGTTGCCTCAATCGACTTGTTCAGGCGGATGGCAGTCAGCGTGCGTTGGAGAGCGGCCTGCTCAGGGACGAGATAATAAACCGGATGGGCGACCACCGCCGGCAAATGCAGCTTCTTAGCCATATCGGCCACATGTCGGGCCCTCGAAGGTTGGCGGAGGGCAGCATAGAGACGGTCAGGGAATAGTTCCATGAGCTGGCCAAGAGGCTGGCGGCCGGGATCGTCCGGAATGTCGCTCAAGGCGATCAGATCCCTGGTAAAAGGTGCGAGCTGATCGATTGGACAAACCGCTTCGGGGTCCGGCCGGAGGGCCAAGAAGGTGCTCAAACGGCATAAATTCCCCCAGCCTTCCAGGCTGGATGCAAACAGACTCAAGGCGCCCGCTTCCAGGTCAATCTCCAACCCCAACACTGGCTGTACCCCGGCCTGCTGGCAGGCGACAGCGAACTCGATCGACCCGCTGAGCAGACGGTGGTCGGTCAAACCCAGAGCGGCCATCCCATGCGCCCTGGCGGCCTGCGCCAGTTCAGTCGGCAACAGAAGCCCCTCCTGTAATGAGAATGCTGAATGTGTCGTCAGGTGAACAAACATAATCCTGCTTCGAAGAGCACAGCTCGCATGATCCAAGCGGAGGTTACCGCATCGTTAGGGATTACGAAGTGCCTAATGGAATACGGACCATAACTCCATGATTATATGTCGACTGGCACCGAACTGGAACAAGATTGCGTTCTAAAATTGTTTATAATTTCAACGGAGAGGTTTTATGGAAAAGGAATGGATCACCATATCTGGTGTAGTCGTCGAAGGATACCGGGTAGCTTCTGGGCCATCCGAATATTATCCATACGGCGCTTTAGAGAAGCAGAAACCGCTGTTCAAGGAGCACGGGCTGGATCTCGATCCTTTTTTCAACGGCACCCTCAACATTTCGATCAAGCCCTATCGTTATCAGGTGGTTCAACCACGATACACCTTTAGAAAGATCGAATGGACGAATTTACATCCCCCTGAGGATTTTTCATTTTCTGCTTGCAGGGTCCGCTTCAATCAGATCTTTTATCCAGGCTGGGTATATTATCCCCACCCGGAGACCAAAAAACGCAATTACCAGGACCCGACCCTGGTCGAGGTTATAGCTATGCGCATACCACGGATTCACTACAGGGACAGCGTCGAAATTGGGTTGAACCCGCAAGAGATTAAGGTCTTACTGGCACCTTGAAAAGCAGGAGTCCGGAGCCTTCCTTTTCAACCCGCGCCACCTGCCATCGAACCAATGCAGAGATCGCTCTAGAGCCTGCCTTCCCCATCATCGCTGCCGCGAGGATCCTTTCCTATCTTATGAACTGAACCATCCTGGTTCAGGGTGCAAAGTTCTTCCAGGCTTCTACTTCCGTGCCCCGTACTCCAAGCTCCTCCCGGGCTTTTTGTTTCCCGGGTTCGGTAACGAAGTAACTATCCAGGTCATCTCCAAGATTCTTCAGGTATACATCCGGCCGCACGCCTTTCCGGACGGTATCCTGCCAGAAGTTCGGGTGGGTGAATGACCAGAGGTGATCGACATCACACACGATTTTCATATGAATCGGGATCTCGCCTCCCGCGGCGAGATCCCAGGGCTTGTCATGATAAAGAATAGCCTGATAGATCCCATCTTTCTGTGCAGCCGTCAATGCCGGTTGAAAGGAATAATTGCGGAGGATCTTCTGGGCAAGGTCGCGTCCGAGGATCGCATGCCTGGCCTTTGGGTTAACCGCTTCCCCCGATAGACTGAGCCCTTCCACCCCGAGACTGTGTGCGATCTCGATCTCGGTCATCTGGCTCCAGCCGGAATCGTGCAATATAAAAGCGATCTGGACGACACGTTCATCGACCGCTTCCCCGATGGCCTGTATTAACTCAGAAATAAAAGGCAGGCAAGTGACCACATGGACATCGGTCGTGCGCACATGCAGGTATGGCAGGACGACTTTGAAAAAATCCCTGTAAGCCGGATCGACCCGGGAGATATACCCATCCCGCCAGGGGATGTAGATCAGGTAATGAAGATTGGCTAGATCCAAGGAGGTCTTCTCTGGAAACCGCAGTTCAACATCCTCCGGGATCCAGGCCGTCGTCTGTACGGAGAGCTTGAATGGAACAAAGGTAAGGGAAGAAGTCATTTCCTCTCTGCCACCTCGCAACCTTACGAGGAGCTAGGTCAGTTCGCTTCCGCGCTACGGCCTGTTTCAGCACCTCTGGATTTGAGCAGCTTGAGCCGGAAGGTTTCCTCGCGTTCACGCTCCTCAAGCGAGCTCTGGATGAATGTAATGGTTTCCACGTACTGGGGGATGAATATATACTGAAGGGCATTGACCCGCCGCTGGGTCTTGCGCAATTCGACCGCCAGCCTCCAGACCGATGTGACCAGCCTGGAGAGCTCAGGGATGCGGCTCAGCGCCTCCCGGAAGAGAGCGCTGGCTTCGTCTAGACCGGCCGCTGTATCGCCAAGGCTGTAGGACATTTCGAGCGGCTTCCCCTGCGCCTCGATCAGTGGGATCGGGATGCCCATCACCCCGCGGTATTTGAGCTGGACATCGACCGTTTTATGCATGGCCAGGGCCGCCCATTCGACATGCTCCTGCCCCATCGTGAGCCTGGCCTTTTCCAGAGCGCGGTACGCCTCGGCGGTCAGCTGTTCCATCTCCTTCTCGAGCCCCTCCGCATCGTTCGCCAGGCGCACCAGCTCCTTCGCCAGAACGACCCGCTTCTGGTCCAGGATCCTGAATCCCTCACGGGCGAACTGCAAATCCTGCTTCGTGTGGATCAGGTTGCTGCGGGTAGGTGGAATATTAAGGCGTGCCATGATCTTCCTGGTAGTACTGCTTGATCTCTTCCAGGCTGACGCGGGTGAGTTCGTCCTTCGGCAGCATGGAGAGCAGCCTCCACCCGATCTCGAGCGTCTGTTCGATGGTGCGGTTTTCGGTCGTGGACTGGTTGATGAATTGATGTTCAAAGGCATATCCGAATTTCAAATATTGCTTATCGACCGTATATAGCTCCTCTTCACCGATGACGGAGGCCAGGGCGCGCACATCCTGAACGTGGGCATAGGCGGCATACAGCTGGGATGACCAGTGACTGTGGTCGGAGCGCGTGCGCCCTTCACCGATGCCATCCTTCATGAGCCGCGACAGGCTGGGCAGGACCGAGATCGGCGGATAAATGCCCTCATGGTCGAGGTCCCGGCCGAGGGCGATCTGGCCTTCGGTGATATACCCCGTCATGTCGGGCACCGGATGGGTAACGTCATCGTTGGGCATGGTTAGGATCGGGATCTGGGTGATCGACCCTTCGCTGTTCTTAATCCGACCGGTGCGCTCATACAAGGAAGCCAGGTCGCTGTATAGGTAGCCCGGATATCCCTTCCGGCTCGGGACTTCGCCGCGGATGTTCGAAATCTCGCGCAGGGTCTCGCAGTAATTGGTCATGTCGGTCAGGACGACCAGCACATGCATCTGGCGTTCAAAGGCCAGATATTCAGCCAGGCTGAGGGCAGCCCGCGGGGTTACCAGACGCTCGACCGGCGGATCATCCGCCAGGTTAAGGAACATCGTGACCCGTGTCAGGGCACCGCTCTCGGTGAATGACTCGCGGAAGTAAGCTGCCACGTCGTGCTTGACCCCCATGGCCGCAAATACAATCGCGAATTGTTCCGACTTGGAGGCTGGCTGACCTGCTGGAGAGCCCAGAGCGGCCTGGCGCACGATCTGCGCAGCCAGCTGATCGTGCGGCAGACCGGCGCCGGAGAAGATCGGCAGTTTTTGGCCGCGCAACAGCGTATTCATGCCATCAATCGTCGAGATGCCGGTCTGAATGTAGTCGACCGGATACACGCGCGCCGTCGGGTTAATCGGTTGCCCGTTGATATCGGCATAGCGATCGGCCAGAGGTTCTGGACCGCCATCTACCGGCGTCCCTAAACCATTGAAGATTCGGCCCAGCATTTCCTCGGCGACCGGGATGTGAAATGGCCTGCCCAGAAAATGGATGCGGGTGCCGTCGATGGAAAGTCCGCTGGTTCCGGCAAACACTTCAACGACCGCCATGCCCTCCCCCACTTCCAGCACCCGTCCGTAGCGAAGCTGGCCCTGCGAGTCGATGATCTCGACCACCTCGTCATAGCCCACTTTCCCGGTGCCTTCAACGATCACCAGCGGGCCTTCGATGCGGCTGACGCCGACGACTTCGTTGATGCCCAAGTCCTGTATGGCGCTCATCGGTTCTGAACCTCCAACTTCTGCAACTGATCGTCGATCTCTTTCCGGATATCGTCAAATTTGGCGAGATTCTCATTGGGAACCAGCGTTTTCATCCGGATCAAGGTGTTCACGACCGGCAATTCGTGGATCATTGCGACCGGCACGCCGATCTTGATGACCTGCTGCGCCCGCTGGTGAAAATGTAATATCAGATTCAGCATGGTAATCTGCTTCTGAACGGTCGAATACATATCGATCGCATCAAACGAGCTCTGCTGCAGGAAGCCTTCCCGGATCAGTCGGGCTGTCTCCAGGACCAAGCGTTGTTCATCCGGCAGTGTGTCCGGCCCCACCAGCTTGACGATCTGAGATAGGCGGCTTTCTTCGCTCAGGATCTCCATGGCCTGGGTGCGCAGCCCGTACCAGTCCTGTCCGACCTGCTGCTGCCACCAGGGAGCGACGTCACCCATATATTCACTGTAACTATCCAGCCAGTTGATGGAGGGATAGTGACGGGCGGAGGCCAGGGCTTTGTCGAGTGCCCAGAAGCAGCGGATGAACCGCTTGGTGTGCTGCGTGACCGGTTCGGAGAAGTCGCCTCCCGGAGGAGAGACGGCCCCAATTACGCTGACGGAGCCGATCTGCCCGTTCAGCGTCTCCACCGCGCCAGCCCGCTCGTAGAACTCGGCCAGGCGGTCGGCCAGATACGCCGGGTAGCCTTCCTCAGCAGGTAGTTCTTCCAGCCTGCCCGAAATCTCGCGCAGGGCTTCCGCCCAGCGGGAGGTCGAGTCGGCCATCAAGGCGACATGATACCCCATGTCCCGGTAGTATTCGGCGATCGTGATGCCGGTATAGATGCTGGCCTCGCGGGCAGCCACTGGCATGTTGGAGGTATTGGCGATAAGGACGGTGCGCTCCATCAAGGGCCGGCCGCTGCGGGGATCAATCAGGTGAGGAAACTCCTGCAGGACCTCGGTCATTTCATTGCCGCGTTCCCCACAGCCGATGTAGACGATCACCTGGGCGTCGGCCCACTTGGCGATACTGTGCTGGGTAACGGTCTTGCCGGAGCCGAATGCGCCCGGAATGGCGGCAGTCCCGCCCTTGGCGAGCGGGAAGAAGGTGTCCAGGACGCGTTGACCGGTGATCAGCGGTTCGATATTCCCCTGCCTGGAACGGTACGGGCGCGGCTTGCGCACAGGCCAGCGCTGCAGCATGGCCAATTCCTGTTCGCCCGTTTCCGTCCGCACGCGGGCGATCGGCTCCTCGATCGTATACTCGCCGGGAGCGGCAATCCAGGTCAGCTCCCCGGCCACATTCGGGGGGACCATCACCCGGTGTTCAAGCACGGCAGTCTCTGGAACCGTCCCCAAAATTTCGCCACCCTGAAGCTTTGCGCCAACCTTGAGTTTCGGCGTAAAGCTCCAGCGGTCCTTGCGGTACAAGGGGGTCAGGTGCAGACCGCGCCGGATAAAGGCGCCCTGGCGCATCTCGATCACCGGCAGAGGACGTTGCACGCCGTCAAAGATACTGCGAAGCAGCCCCGGTCCCAGCTCAACCGAAAGAGGCAATCCGGTGGTGTACAGCGGTGCCCCTGGTTGCATCCCCGAGGTTTCTTCATACACCTGGATGGTAATGTTGTCACCCACCAGGCCGATCACTTCACCGACCAGATGATCCTCGCCGACCTCGACGAGATCCAGCATGCTCACTTGGCGCGAACCCCGGGCACGCACCACCGGCCCGCTAATCCATGTTATCGTGCCAACTTGTTCACTCATAAGGCCTCGCCCATCAAAATATGGTAGACGGATGCGCGCAGGGTGCCCTGCAATCGGACCAACCTAGTTTCAAGCGTGTTGTCATACTGCATGCGTCCATCCTCAGTCTGGGCGATGACGCCTGTACCGCGGCTCAGGGGTTCTTTGATTGTAATCTTCATATTTAATTCCTTCGAGAGCTTCTCCAGAACGTCCCTGGTCAAAGCCTGCTTCGTTTTCGCATCCGCACGAATTTGAGCACTTTCCGACCCCAGATGGATCAAGGCTTCACGCACCAGCTGGAAGGCAATTTCATCGTAATCCTTCCAGGCCTGCACACTGGGCAGTTTCTGGCCGGCAGCCTCAAAAACATCCTTGAGTCTCTTTTCACGATGATGCAGCCCCAGCATGCGGCCCTTCATCTGTGCGGAGGCCACGGCTTGGCGGTGAGCGCGCTCGGCTTCCAGGGCGGCCCGCCCCAGGATTTCCTTTCGTTCCGCGGCCGCCTGGACCTGCGCCGCTTGCCGGATGCCTTCAGCCTTCGCCCTGGCTTCCTTGAGGATCTGTTCAGCCTCACCGCGCGCTTCGCTCATCACTGCCTGGGTTAGCAGTTCGATGCTTCCTTCTACCGGTGCCATTTTAATCAGCTCCTATCGATCAGCTTTCGCCGGTGATCTTGATCCCAATGGCGCGCTTGACCATCTCGCTCAAAGGGGGCTTGTTCGGGCGTACCGCAACCGGGGCGGGGATCTCGAAGACCAGCGGCACGGTGCTGTGCATTTTCAACTCGTTCATCCGGCTCTCGATCATGGCCGCGACATCATCCGTGACCAGCACAATCCCGACATCCATGGAGGTGAGAACCTCATCCAATGCCTGATTGGCCTCCACAGCGGAGGTCGCCACCCGGCCGCCGACTCCCGCCAGCGAAAACCCCAGGACGGCTTCCGGATGGCCGATCACCATCAATTTCATGGCGTTCCTACCGGTTCAGGATCAACACTGCCACGATCAGACCGTAAATGCCGATGCCTTCAGCCAGGCCGACAAAAACGAGGGCGCGGCCGAACGTCTCCGGCTTCTCGGCCATTGCCCCAAGAGCAGCCGCGCCGGTATTGCTGACCGCGAAACCAGCGGAGATGGTCGCCAGGCCGGTCGCGAGCGCGGCTGCCAAGGAGGCGTACGGATCCGCAACGGTGGTAGTGGCTGCCAGGCCAGCCGCAACGACCGTTTGAGGGGAGGCCAGCCATACCAGGCCAAGGGCAGCGATCATCAGCCCAAGGACAATATTGAAGCCCTGGAGCCCGAAAATCAGGCCGCGGGTGGCACGCGTGGGTGAATTCTTGCGTGCGCGCAGGAAATAGATGACGGCTGGAACCATGGGTACGAGACCTGCGATGACTGCAACGATTAGCTTAAGCATTTTATTATCCTTTCCTTTCCATTATCTGATGATGAACTTCTGAACCACACTTTACGAACCATTGGACGAGCTTGAAGGGTTATTCCTGGACCTTGGGCTGCAGAGTCAAGGGCTCATAGTGCATGCCTCCACCCTTGAAAAACTTGCTGAAGAGCTCGTAAAACTCCAGACGCATCGACTGGATGCCGACGATCATGCCTTCGAAGCCGATGATGAACAGATTTCCAAGCACCACCACGATCCAGTAGCCAAACCCGTGGCTGGGGCTGATCAGGGTCGCCAGGATGAAGACCACCGCACTCAAACCAGCATGAGCGATCGCAAAAGCAGCGACACGCACATAGGAAATGCTGTTGCTCAAGAGGCCGATCAGGACCTCAAAAAGCTCAAAGAAGGAGGCGGCGGCGTATGAGGGAAGGTCGCCCTCCACCAAAGGCCGGTGACCTTCGACCAGGCGGTTGAGTGCCTCCGAGAAGGCCAGCAGCAATCCAGAAACCAGGGCGATGATCCCCAGGACGATCAGCGGGATCGGGAAATGCTGGGTCGCAACCTCCACGGCCAGGCCAACCAGCGACCAATACAGGAACAACCCTGCCACCCCATGATGGTCGAAGAGCACCCGCCCCCATTCCCGGGACATCAGCGCATTGATGATAAAGATCAGGTATCCGACGCTCAAGAGCACGATTCCGACTCCAATGGCAAGGATCATGCTTTCTAGGATGCTGTTCATCGGCCGGATGAAGAGGGGCTTCAGGAGGTTCTCGAAGCCGAAGATATTCCCATAAAGAAAGCCGAAAACAATGGAGAAGACGCCGCAGTAGGTGATGATCCATCCAAAATTCGCCATGCTGCGCAACGCCCGCACCCTCCCACTGCCGAGCAGCGCTCCGAGCAGCGCCAGCAACAAACCGTGTCCGATATCGCCAAACATCGCCCCGAAGAGGAGCGGGAACGACACCGCCATGAGAAACGTGGGATCCATCTCCTCATAGCGCGGCTGCCCGTAGGTGGTGACCAACGTCTGGAACGGTCGGAATAGCCTGGCATTACGGAGAATGACCGGCACGCTCTCATGGAGATGAGCGCGCTGGATGGAGAGGCTCTCAACCAGGATGTTCTTCGACACCCCCTTCAACTGCTTCTCGAATTCGGCCACCCGATTGGTAGGTACCCAACCGCTGATCAGGTAGGTATAGCGGAACCGGCCGAACCGGCCCATGGCCTCGGTCAGGATACGGCTGCTGCGAACCTGCCCGAGCAGGGTTTGAAGCTGCTGTCCGCGCTCTTCACGGATCCCGACCAGTATTTCCCCCTGCTCCGCCATCTGCTGGCGGATTTCTTCCATTTTATTTCCAAGCTCATGAACCACCTCGGAGGAAGTTCCCGAATAGGCCTCCGGCAGGGCCAGGGGGTTCAGGTAGGCACTGCGGGCAGCCCGGTCCAGGATCTCCCGGTCCCGTTTTAATGCGGACAGCCATACAATGGCGGTCTCCTCGTCCTGATGCAGGGTTTCGAACACGAACGGAATTCGTTCCAGGCTGGTTCGCAGTCGATCGAGATGGACATTCGGGATCGTTCCCAGGATCGAATAGATATATCCTGGAGCGCGCAGGGTCGCAAGGTCGAGATCCCGGTCGGCAAGAGGTTCGAGCTGGTGATAAAGGCTCTGCAGCTCATCCAGCTGCTTTTGTTCTTCGCCGACCTGCTCCCGGACCTGTTTCACCTGCTGGTCGATCTGCTCGACCAGCGGTTGAACCTGGTCGAGTTCGACGATCCCGGTCCCCTGGGGTGGACGCGATAGGTCCTGCTCGATCGCCAGGGTTTGTATGATCCCAAGTATGCGGCGCTCGAGGGTGGCATAGACAGCTGCCACCTCTGGCCATGGCTTATGCGGACGGGGTATTTTTACCGGTTCGACGGCCAGTTGGCTCCCATCGATCTGGTGAAACACACCTTGATCCGCCAGTTTTCTTGTCACGGCCATTAAATCTCTGGCCGGGATGATCAACTGCACCTGACTCATCTCTTGAGGATAAAACATTCGTTCTCCGACCTATGTCAATACCACAAGACCAGGAATGCTTAATGAATTATTTCCAGTGAAATGGCTGCCCATCCTATCCGCTTCATTTGCGCGTGCTCTCAAGAGGAAGGTAAGCCTCGAACTCTTCGACTGGCGATCGTGAGGATTTGGCTTCGATCAGCGCGGTGAGAGCCTGAATTTCCATTTTCTTTAAGACCAGATACGCCAGAGGAATGCCGATGTGGAACGGGTATCCGATGAACGCCTTCCGGCACTGTTCCATCACATGGCGCAGGAGCTGGATCTCCAGCTCCGGCAGTCCTTTCCGCGGGTCCAGGAGCAGGGCGGAAATATCCGGGAGGTTGGGATAGATCCGCAGGATCACACCGGCGATATCGTTTCCGGCCGCCACGGCCCGGATATCCGCATCCCGCAACCGGTAGCCAAAGGGCAGGGTGTAGTTGATCAGCTCTTCTTCGGATAGGTGGTAGTAAATCTTGTAGCGGATGGCCCACATCAGGTTATTGACATCCAACAACGAACCCACTGTCCGCAGCGCTGGCTCTCGATCCTGCCTGGGAAGACGGTTGAGATCGTTCCAAATTTCACTCCAATAGTTCAGGTCCAGGGCCACTTCCAAGGGGAAAAGGCTCTGTTCGGCCGTATAACGCTCCATCGCATACGATAGGGTGTTGTAATAGGGGGTGCCGCGCAGCAGCTCCACCGCGCTCGAGACACTCCCCGACTCGACCATCGCCTGGGCAGGTAAGGTCGAGATCGGACCAAGCGGAAAAAGGACCGTTTGAACCTGATCCCAGGAGGCGCGGGCCTGGATGCCGCGCAGGGCGGCCTTCAGATTGTGAACCTCAAAATTCAGGAAGAACTTGGTCAGCAGCGGGCGGGCACTGCGGGGGGTCGAGCGGACGATGATGGTAAAGGTATCGGCCATCTGCTTTTCAATTTGATAGACAGCCCGCCGGGGGGTCAGCACCCCCTCATCCAGCTGCATCAGGTAGGGACCGTAAACCGAACGCCTGAGCAGGCCGATCAAAGCCGTGAAATCCGCCGCGCCGATCAGTTCGGCCCACTCCTGCGAGGTGATCAGGTAGGAATATTTTGCCCGCACCCGGGCATGTATACCCGCATACCCCCACACGCCTGTCTTAAACATATCGATTATTCCCTGCCGATCACACGGGATAAGACATAGGCCACGGCGCGCTCGAAATTGCTCATGGCCAGGGCCTCGGACTGTTTACTGCTTTCCTCCGCCGCAGCCAGTACGCGTTCGCTCTCTGCGTCGACCGAGGTTCGGGAGACGAGGGCACGGGCTTCCGCCTGTGCATCGGCCCGGTTCTTTTCCAGAAGAGCGCGGGCCTCCTTTTCGGCCTGGATCAGCAGCTGCTCAGCCTCACGCGCCGCTTCTTCATTGACCGCCTGTGCTTGCTTTTCAAGTTCAACAACCTGTTGGATGCGTTCTTGCATGGTCACCAGCCCCACCACAAAGAATAGGAATACGATCAGTTTCGCGCTCTGGCCAATTCCTGCATGGTTTGCAGGAAGTACATCACGTTATCATGGCTTAAAATCCCCTGGACCTCACCCTCGGCGACCACCGGCAGCTGGCCGAACCCGGCCCTCTCCATTTCCTCAAAAGCCTGGGAAAGTGATGTTTCCGGTTGAAGGGGAGGCAGCTTTTCGATCGGGATCATCGCCTTGGCCGCGTTCACCTGCGCCCACTCCTGACGGGGGAACTTGTTCATTTCCGCCAAAGTCAAAAGGCCGATCGGGCGTCCGAGCTCTTCGACCACGAAAAACCTTCGGCCAGCAATCAGGATGTGCTCATCGGCCAACTGCTCCAAGGAAAGATTCCCTGGGATGAGCGCAAAGCTGCGGCTCATAGCCTGCGCTACGGTATGCCCGGTTAATAGATTGTGAAGATACTGCTGGCTCAACTGCGCATGCGCCGCGCTTTCCAGGAACCAGCCGATAAAGGCGATCCATAGACCGCTGGCGAGGTTTCCGGTGAACATCTGCCAGACCCCGACCAGGATGAACCCGAACGCCACCACCCGGCCAACCGTCGCGGCGATGGTCGTCGCTCTTTGAAAACTGTGTGTGATCCCCCACACGACCGCGCGGAACACCCGGCCACCGTCCAGGGGGAACCCAGGGATCAGGTTGAACAAGGCGAGGGTCCCATTGATATAAGCCAGGTATTGTGCCAAGGCGAGTATTGGTTCAAATCCGGTCGTGACCAATTGCAGAAGCATGAAGATGCCTGCCAGCACAAAGCTCACAAGAGGTCCTGCAAGGGCGATCCAGAATTCCGCGACTGCGCTGGGTGGTTCTGAGGCGATTTGGGCGACACCGCCGAAGATGAACATAGTGATGCTGCGCACCTGGATTTTATACCGGAGAGCCACGACGGAATGACCCAGCTCATGGAGCAGGACGCAGACAAAGAACAGCACTGCCGTCACGGCCCCTACGGCCCAATACTCGGCAGCAGGCCAGTTCGTGAATTCCAAAGGAAAATAGCTGGTGGCGAGTGACCAGGTGATCAGGGCAAAGACCAGAAACCAGGAATAGTCGAGCCCGATCGGAATGTTGAAGATACGCCCGAGGGAAATGGATTGTTTAATCATTGCGTTCGCCCGATCTCGGTAAGTATAATGCCTCCCAAGCGGCCTCCGCTGCCCAGGCAACCTCTACCGCAGGCACCGGGCCTTCCAGGGCTCCCATGACCTTTAGAACCTTCTCGTCCAATTTGACTCTTTCGTTTAATACACGCAAGATATAATGCGCGCCCTCACGCAGCCAGACGGAGGAAAAATCCTTGGTAAGACCGAGCAGGAGCGGCTCCAGACTGGCCTCCTCAAGATAAATCAAGCCTTCCATGGCGCTCCAGCGCACGCCGATATCCTCATCCTTCAGGGCTTCCACGAGGGGGGCAGCCACAGCTGGATCCTTCAAGACCCGCAGGACCTTGGTGGCTTCCCAGCGCGCGTTCCGGTTACCCCTGGAAAGAACTTCAATCAATCCGGGAATGGCCATCTTGCCAACCCCGATTAACTGCAGGCGCGCGTTTTTTCGTTTGGAATCATCTGAGCTGCTCAATTCTGAGATCAAACTCTGTATGGTCTTATCAGGAGATGTCCGCTCAGAAGTGCTCATCGTGCCTGTTCCTTACGCGCAATGCGCTACCTGGTGCCGAGATCCAACCAGGCATACTCTCGTTCACCGACCCGGTTCGGATTATAACATAACCTTGAAGGTATTAATTGTAGTATTATCCCAAAACGGGGCGGATTATAAGGTGCGTCCGCCCGACCGTCAAGACAATTATATCCCGCGCTTATATAATTATTATAAAGATGCATATCTGCGATACAATGAGACAACCTCCCTATAAAATGGCCCTCGTGCTCAATGGATACGATCGGTCTTGTCGTCGCAATGTCTCAGGAGATCCATCCATTTCTCCGCTATGCCAGGGGATGGAAGCGCACACCCATTGGAAAGTTCCAAGGCTATCGCTTCGAACTGTCCGGCCGGGATTGCCTGCTGGTGAGATCTGGAATCGGCCTGGAGCGTGCCATGCTGGCCACGCGTGCCCTGCTAGCTGAAGTACGGCCGCAGCTCCTGATCTCGTTTGGAATAGGCGGTGGCACTGAAGCCGATCTCCATGTGGGGGATGTAGTGCTGGGCAGGGAGTCCTGCCAGCTGGATGCCACTGGGGTGAGCCAATTCCGACCGCTCGTCCTGTTGACGGAGAATGCCCAGAAGGCAATTTCACAGGTTTTACAGCCGCGCGGCGCCAGCGTGGTCTTGGGCACGATCGTCACCACCCCGGGGTCACAAAATCTCCAGCCCCGACCTGAACTTCTCCATCCGGTCCTGGATATGGAGACCGCCGGGGTTGCCAAGGTCGCCGAGGAAATGGGTATCGCCCTCCTCGCCTTGCGTGGGCTGAGCGATACCCCCCAGGAACCAATCCCCTTCGATATCGAAGCTTTCACGAGTGGAAAAGCACGTCCTCGCCTGCGCCGGATTTCCGGAACTCTCCTCCAGCATCCGGGGATCATTTTCAAACTGATACGACTTAGTCAGAACACGGAAAAGGCAGCTCAAAATGCTGCCCTCGCGCTGGTCACGGCCTTGAGCCAGCCCTTGCCTGGCGAGATTAAAACAGGACGAGTCTCCTCGTCCTGAAATGTTCCCTAATGCACGTTCCCATGAAAACCAAGCTGCGCACAGGTATGGAACTTTTCACGCGCCCGAGATATTAAACCGATATTCCAATATGGATACCTTGTATTTTACCAGCCGCCGGTCCGCTCCCGGTTGCGAATCGAATCAAGCAGTGCCGGCAGCATCTCCCGATAGGCGGCCTGATGGGCAGGATCTGCGTCCAATGCCTGCGCCTCGAGTCTACCTAGCAGGTAAACCACCCAGGTTTGCCAGGTGCGCGGGTTAGTGTCTACCCTTGAGATTTTAATGGCGGCTTCATCCAAAATTTCTTTGAGATCATCCTCTTTACTCATGATTCAAGCTCCTGATATGGATAGTTCATCCAATGGCAATGTTCTATGCGCCACCCCCAAGCCCTTTCTTGATCCGAGGATGGCGCTCAAGCACAAACCCGTTCTCATTGTAGCACCAATGACCTGACCTGATCTATCCGCCTGAATAGACTGGGCTGCTAAGGTAGGGCGTTCTTCTGCAGCAGGTTGATCAAGGCATTCAAGCGAGGCCTGGGAAAAAGAAGCTGCACTCAAGTTCGAGGAAAGGCAAGTCTCCAACCTTTGTCCAGCATCATCCCCGCCAATTTATTCCCCCTCTGCCTTGGGGAAACGGATGTGTTTTAAATTAACCCTGGCCGGTGTGGTGAGCGTCAACCCGCTGTTCCTGATACTGGCGGGCACTTTGATCCTGGCCTGGAAGGTCTCGGGCTACATCGGTGTGGATTACTTCCTGGTGCCTCGGGTCCGGGCGCTGTGGAGCGATCGGATGGCTGCCAGGGCAGTCCCCGGGGGTCTCCCCCAGGGCGTCAAGGCCCGCTGAGTTCTCCCCTGAATGAAAACAGGACGCTGAGGCAATCTCAGCGTCCTGTTCAATTAAAGCGATCATTCATGTTTCATGCGCTCAGCCAGATTGTGTTTAATGGCATAGGTGGCAAGTTCGATGCGGTTTGCTACCTGCAGCTTCTCCAAGATCGAGCTGACGTAATTCCGGGCGGTCTTCTCGCTCAGATTCAGGCTCGTCGCAATCTCAGCGTTGGTCTTCCCCTGGCTGACCTCGTAGAGCACCTCGAGCTCCCGATCGCTCAGGTCGCGGAAAGCATCTTCATCGGCCTTGCGTTCAGTTTCACGCACACGGGCGAGCAGGCGGGAGGTCGTGGCAGCGTCCAGCACCGATCCACCGCCCGCGGCCGCGCGAATCCCGCGCAGGACCTCCTCATTTCCTACCTCTTTCAAGATATACCCCACGGCCCCGGCACGGATCGCGCCGATGACCAGCTCCTCGTCGGCGAAGGAGGTCAGCATGACCACCTTCGCCTCTGGATATCGGACGGCGATCTGGCGGGCAGCCTCCAGCCCGCTGTCCCCGGGCAAGCGGATATCCATCAGCACGACCTGTGGATGGGTGCTTTCCACCATTTGAAGGGCCGCTGCGGTCGAGCCCCCTTCTCCAACGACTTCCATATCGACCTGATCATCGATCAAAGTCTTCAAGCCCAGGCGCACCAGGGCATGATCGTCCACCAGCCCAACCCGAATCTTGGTCACGCTCTCGCCTCCCAGGGGATGTCCAGGATCACTGAAGTGCCCTTTTCCATTGGACGGACCTCAAGCCTTCCGTGCAGCAGAGCGGCGCGGTCGTGCATATTATGCAATCCATGTCCTTCCGCGACCTGCGGAGGGATGCCTGCACCATCATCCTGGATTCCCAGCATCAGTCGCCGGTCAACCTGACGAGCATGGATCCGGATGTGCCGAGCGTGGGCATGCCGGACACTGTTCGCCAGAGCCTCCTGGACGATGGCCAGGATATGCGAACTCTGCTCAGGAGAAAATTCCTCCGAGGACGGCAGGTCAAGATCGAGTTCGATCTTCACCAGGGAGCCAAAACGCGGGTCGGCGGCAAGGTCTCTCAAGCCTTGTTCCAGGGATGCCGTGTTGGGTTTGGAGGCGTGCAGCTCTCCCAGGTTCTGGCGCAGATCGACGATCGCATCGTCGAGTACTCCCACCGCCGTCGCCAAACGGCCCTCCAGGGGAGATTCTGCCATCGCCAATTTTTGAGCAGAGCGGATCAGCAGGCCCGCAGTGTATACTTTCTGGATCGCACCGTCATGCAGTTCGCGCCCGATTCGTTCGCGTTCGTCCGCCAGGATCTGCTGCTCTTCGATCGCTTCGATCTGTCGCGCGGTTTCGACATCGAAGATTTCCAGCGCCCGGATGGTCGATATCACGATCACCAACCCTATCAAGGCTCGGAGGATCGGCGGGGTGATAATAAACACCTGGCTGAAAGTATCTGAGTTCAGCCAGTTTCCCGGAAAGAAGTTTACTGGTGGGACGATCAGGCCAGTCGCCAGGGCGTACACCGCCAGGCTGATCCCCGCCGTCCGCAAGGAGCGAACGATGTGGGGCACATTCAAGGGTAAGATGCGTTGATAGATGTGCTTGCGCAAAGCGTAAGCAGACAACAAACCTCCGGGAAGACCGATGAAATAGCGGGCCAGCGCATTCCCACTGTTATACCAGCTCTGAAAATCCTGGATCCAGCTCCGCAGCGGGAAGAAAGTTACGAAAAACCAGGTTGCCAGCAGGGCCGCCGAGGTAATGTGCAACCACGCCGGATGCTCTAGCGGTTCGAGTAATGCGACCCCAAACTCAAAAAGGCAGGCAAAAGAGATCCCCAGGATCAAAAGATGAAAGTATTGCAATGCCGTGATGATATCTGGGCTGAGATATGCGGTCTGCAGTGGGATAAATAAATCTCCCCATTCAACAAAAGCGTGTACGAAACCAAAAGCGGCCAGCCAGGTGAGGCTGCGCGCCAGGTCAAGATGTGAGGAATGACGCGACTGCAGGGCGATCGCAAGGCCGAGTACAAAAAACGCCAGCCCATAAACGAACTGGATGATGATGGTGTTGACCGTAATGAAGTTTCGGAGGAATTCGACCATAGATAGGAATTATAGCATGACGGCGGGCTGAGAGAAAACTGCATTGCGTGGAGTGCTGCGGAGCTGGATCAGGAAGCCAGCAAGCTGAATGGATATCACAAGTCTGGTTGTCGAGACCCTCCGCGATGGCCTGAAGCAGCCTTTTCGATCGTATCCGTGCAGCCCATTGCCGGTCACAGCGCGGTTCTTGTCAATACCTCCCAGAGCACTGGAAGGCCGCTGCGGATGAAAGAAATGGGCAGGCGTTCGTCGTGCCCATGGACCAGTTGGATCATTGGAAAGCCTTCCGGCATGACGCCAGGAGTGAAACCGTACATCTGGACACCGGTACGCTGGTATTCACTGGCATCGGTTGCACCGGGCGACAACATCGGTACGAACAGTCCGCCCGGATCCATGTTCCGGCCGGCAGTTTCCAGCGTACGATAGAAGGGGGAATCCACCAAAAATTCTGTGCCCGCTCCTGAAGCGAGGGATTCAAGCACAACCTGATCCCCTGTGATTGCCAGGATCTCGAGCATGAGATCCTCAGAGGACTGCCCAGGCAGCATCCGACAATCCAAATAGGCCTCCGCTACCGTGGGAATGATGTTCGCCTTGCTACCGGCAGCGAGCATCGTGGGGGTTACCGTGTTCGTGATCATACTTCCCAGCAGATTGCGGTTCTCATCTGGAAGACGGTCCAGAATAAAACCGGCAATTCCAGAATGCCTCAAAAGGTCAGGGAGCATCCCGGCTGGGAATCCCAACTGGTCGCTAGCCGCCTCCATCATCCGCAGAAACGTGGGGGTCAGGTGGATCGGAAAGCGACGCGTTCGCTGGATCTTCTCAAGGGCTGTCGCCAGCTGGTAAATGGCATTGTCGGCGTGCAATAAGGAGCCGTGACCGGGCAGGCCATGCGCGCTCATTTTCATCCAGCAATAGCCTCGCTCTGAGACCTGGATCGGATAGAAGCGCGTCTTGCCAAAATAGATCGTCATTGCCCCATTCTCAGAAATGCCGTATTCCGCCTCAACCAAGGAGCGATGCTGATCCACCAGAAATTTGGAGCCATGTTGAAAGCCGATTTCCTCGTCCGCGATCGCAGCCAATATCAGGTCGCGCTTCAAAGGCAGTTTCTGCCGATGGGCGAGCAGGAAGATCTGTAAATACATGGCCAGAAAGCCCTTCATGTCTATCGCACCCCGTCCCCAAACACACCCGTCCACAACTTCGCCGCCGAAGGGATCGCGGCTCCAATGCTCGCGGTCCACCGGCACCACATCGGTATGCCCGGATAGGAGCAGGGGACGCTTCGAACCATCCCCATGCAGCCGTACCACCAGGTTAGCACGCCGGGGGACAGATTCCACGATCGCGTAATCGTCTTGAGGAATCCCTTCGCGATCGAGGATTTCTTTGATTGTGGTAACAGCCAGATCCTCATTTCCGGGTGGATTGACCGTCTCCAGGCGGATCAGGCGCGCCAGGTTTTGCACAGTTTCTTGGGTAGCGGCATCCCAATCGGGACTGGACATTTATTACCTCCTTCCAGAGGCCGAGGGAGAGAAAACATCCTTCATAAAGTATTGTAGCACGGGGAATACGAGACATGGCTCATTCCGAATTTAAGGATGAGCCATGTCTCATTCTCTACCAGAGCCGACCTCTTCCATATTATTTTTATAAGGAGGTAACTGGTAGATTGAAGTCCAGAGAAAGCAGGCTTTTTTTTGAGTTAAATTTCTCTCCCCTCAAACTGGCTGTTATAGAGTTCGGCGTAGAAGCCTTTCTTATCCAGCAACTTCTGGTGCTTGCCCTGCTCGACAATGTCACCGTTATTCATGACCAGGATCCAATCGGCGTCACGGATGGTAGACAGGCGGTGGGCGATGATGAAGCTGGTACGGCCCTGCATCAATGTTTCCATGGCCTTCTGGATCAGGACCTCCGTATGCGTATCGACTGAGCTCGTAGCCTCGTCCAGGATCAGGATGGGCGGGTCGGCCAGGATTGCACGAGCAATGGTCATCAGCTGCATCTGACCCTGTGAGATGTTGGAGGTCTCCTCATTGAGCACCATATCGTAACCGTCCGGAAGGGTGCGAACGAAATGGTCGACGTGTGCCGCCTTGGCGGCTGCTATGACCTCCTCATCGGTGGCGTTGGAGCGGCCGTAGCGGATGTTTTCCATGATCGGACCGTTGTAGAGCCAGGTATCCTGCAAGACCATGGCGAACATGGAACGCAGGTCCGCGCGGGTGAAATCCTTGACATTATGGCCGTCGACCAGAATGGCACCGCTGTTGACGTCATAGAAGCGCATCAACAACTTGACCATGGTGGTCTTCCCCGCGCCAGTCGGGCCGACGATGGCAATCTTCTGGCCTGGTTCGGCGTAGAAGGAAAAGTCATTGATGATGATCTTGTCCGGGCTGTAGCCGAAATGGACGTCCTTGAAATCCACGCGGCCCTGGATAGCGTCCAGCTTGATGGGGGTCGTCGTGTCGGGGATTTCTTCCGGTTCAGCCAGGAACTCGAAGACGCGCTCAGCCGAGGCGGCTGCCTGCTGAAAGATGTTGGAGATGTTAGCGATCTGCGTGATTGGCTGCGTAAAGGAGCGCACGTACTGGATAAAGGCCTGGATATCGCCGATGCTGATGACCTTTATGATCACCAGGTAGCCGCCTAGGATGCAGACGGCCACGTAGCCCAGGTTGCTGACGAAGTTCATGACCGGGAACATGATCCCTGACAGGAACTGGGATCTCCACGCTGAGCTGAAGAGGGTGGTATTGATCTGGTCGAACTCGGCAACACTCTTTTGCTCGCCGTTGAAGGCCTTCATGACGACGTGACCGCCGTACATCTCTTCCACATGGCCGTCGATGTGGCCGAGGTAATCCTGTTGCTGTTTGAAGTATTTCTGGGACTTGCTGACCACCAGGTTGATGATCCCGTAGGAGATCGGCAGGATCACCACTGCCACCATGGTCATCTCCCAGCTGATGGTGAACATCATGACCAGCACGCCGATTACGGTTGTGACCGAGGTGACGATCTGGGTAAGGCTCTGGTTGAGGGTCTGGCTGACGGTGTCGACATCGTTGGTGACACGGGAGAGGACTTCACCGTGGTTGGTACCATCGAAGTACTTCAGCGGCATGCGGTTGATCTTCTGGGAAATATCCTTTCGGAAGCGGTAAGTGATGTCCATGGAAATACCGGACATCACCCAACCCTGTATGTAGGCAAACAAGGAGGCAAGGAGATAAAGGCCCAGAGTCCAAAGGAGCATCGTAGCAATATAGCCGAAGTCAATCGTACCGGTTCCGGCAATCTGAGCCATCACACCTTCGAACAGTTTTGTGGTGACATTGCCAAGGAGCCTTGGACCGAAGATAGTAAAGATGGTCGAGGCGACGGCAAAGATGATCACGATCAGGATCCCCAGCCTATAGGAGCCAAGGTATTGGATCAACTTCTTCATGGTACCTTTGAAGTCGCGCGGTTTTTCGCCTCTCATCATGGCTCTTGGGCCGCCGTGTCCCATCATCCCGCGTCCGCCCATGGGGCCGCGGGCGACCGCGGCAGGGGCGCGTGTGTTCGAGCTTTGCGTGGTCATGCCAATTCCTCCTCGCTGAGCTGCGATAAGGCAATCCCCTTGTAGATCTCGCAAGTTTTCATCAGTTCTTCGTGGCATCCTTTACCAGCGATCTTGCCTTCGTCCAGGACAATGATCTGCTCGGCATTTTTGACGGTGGCAATACGCTGAGTGACGATCAGCAACGTGCTGGAGCCAGTGTGTTCCTTGACAGCCTTGCGCAGGGCTGCATCCGTTTTGAAGTCCAGGGCCGAAAAGCTGTCGTCGAAGATATAGATCGGCGCTTTCTTGACCAGGGCACGTGCGATCGAAAGCCGCTGTTTCTGCCCGCCAGAGACGTTCCCACCACCCTGGGCGATCTCGGTCTGCATCCCTTCCGGATTGGCATTGATGAACTCGCTGGACTGGGAAATATCGGCGGCCAATTTCAAATCCGCGTCGGTGGCGTTTTCGTCGGCATACAGCAAGTTGCTCTCGATCGTGCCTGAGAATAGTGTGCTCTTCTGCGGAACGAAGCCGATCTTCTCACGCAGCTCGTGCTGGGTGACCTCCCGGATATCGATTCCGTCCATACAAATGGCGCCGCCGGTCACCTCATAGAAGCGCGGGATGAGGCTGACGATGGTGGATTTCCCCGAACCGGTGGTGCCAATGAAGGCTGTCGTTTGACCCGGTTTCGCTATAAAGCTGATGTCATGCAGGACGTCCTCCTCGGCGCCCGGATAGCGAAAATCCACGTTGCGGAATTCGATCGTGCCTTCGAAAGGCGAGGGGAACTGCCGGGGATCTTCGGGGTCCTTGATTTGCGGTTCCGTCTCCAGGACGTCTGCAATCCGGTCGGCGGACACGGAAGCACGCGGCAGGATGATAAACATCATCGAGAGCATCAGGAAGGCGAAGACGATCTGGATGGCGTACTGCATGAATGCGATCATGTCACCCACCTGCATCTGCGACTGGGCGACCTGATGGGCACCCACCCAGATGATCAGGACCGTCACGCCGTTCATGATCATCATCATGAATGGCATCATCACGACCATCACGCGGTTGGTGAACAGGAGGACCGAGGTCAGGTCCTTGTTGGCCTTATCGAAACGGTTCTCTTCGAACCCCTGCATGTTGAAGGACCGGATGACCATCATGCCGGAAAGGTTTTCACGCGTCACCAGGTTGAGACGATCGATCAGGCTCTGGATGATCCTGAATTTCGGCAGGGCGATCGAGAATACAGCCAGGACCAAGCCGAGCAGGACGACGACCGCCAGGGCAATAATCCACCACATGGAGGTGCTTTTCCCCAGGGCGCGGATCACGCCGCCCACCCCGATGATCGGGGCATAGATGACCATGCGCATGATCATGAGGACCACCATCTGGATCTGAGTGATGTCGTTGGTGGTGCGGGTGATCAACGAAGCCGTAGAGAATTTATCAAACTCGGTACTGGAGAAGCTCTCGACCCGCTGGAAGACCTTCCGGCGCAGGTCGCGGGCTAGACCGGCTGCGGTGCGGGCGGAGAGATAGCCGACGACAATGGTACAGGTTACGGAGACCAGGGTTACCAGCAGCATCAGGAAACCGATGCGATAGATATAGTTGGTCTGTATTTTCCCGGTATTCATACCCAGAGCGGCATACTCGGTCTGGACGGCACCGACGGATATCTGGATGATCATGCTGGTGCCAAGCGTGGCGAACTTCTGATTGATCGCACTGGTCATCTTCGAAAGGGTCGCGGGCGGGAGCTTCTGCAGCATGGCAAAAACGTCCACCCCTGCAGGGATCTGGGACAGGTCGAAGCCGAAAGCCTGGGCCATGGATTTTGCCTTGGTTGGATTGGCCAAGGCTTGCTCGAGGCTTGAGACCGCCATTAACGCCTCACCCATGATCGGGTTCAACTTGGTGATCTCGGAACTGTCAACATTCTTGAGCACATAAATCGGCTGGTTTTCCAGGACGGGATACTGCTTCACGTAATTGGCGTAATCGGCCGAGCTCTTGTTGACAAGGGTGTAATCTGCCAGGACGGTAACCTTATCGGCTGGGCTCATGAACAAGACCAGCCGGTCCATCTCGCTCTGCCGGATGGCCACCGGTACTGCATTTTCGATCCCGCCTTGCTGGATGCCGGTATCGACGATTTGAGCCATGTAATCCGGCAGGGCCAGGTCGGCATTCGCCTGGACGAACAGCAGCAGGACCGCCAGCAGGATCAGAAAAAGATAGGGTTTTAAATATCGGATGAGACGAAGCACGGGTTTCGATTCTCCTACAATGAGATTTGCATCAGCGCGTGGGTGCGATGTGCTCCTCGAGCAGGTTGGTCTTGCCGATCAGGATTTTAAGCCCGGCTGCAATGTGCTCTTTCTCATCCCGGGAAAGGGTTTTCGCCAGGTCGTGCAACCACCCCTGCCGGGCCCGGATGCTGTCTGTAAGCGTCTGGCGGCCCTTGTCAGTCAGGACAATATTCTTGACGCGCCGGTCATGCAGATCCTCGGAGCGAAGGATCAGTTCCAGCTGCACCAGGCGGTCCAGCATCTGGCTGGCTGCGGCGCTGGTGATGCCCAGTTGCTCGGCGAGATCCGAAACCCCGAGGGCGCGACGATAGATCAGGAACAGGGCACCGATCTGTGAAACCGAAAGGCCGTTTTCCTTGGAATACAGGAAAAAATTCCGCATCGAGCGTCGCATGAAGACTTCTGTCCATTCCTGGAGGGTGGCGACAAATGGATCATCAAGGGACATATGTTAACCTTTCTAAATAGTTAAGCATATCGAAATATAAAATTTACTTTAGAATATGTCAAGGTGACAGATGTAACATTTTGAATAGTAAGGCTTCTGGAATAACAAATAACCGAGCTTTTACTATTAAAGGCGCGCGGCCCTCTCCAGATGGGCTCGCGTTCCTCTGATATTCGTGGAGGGCGATCGGATCCCGCTCGCCGAGTGTGATCTCAAGCTCAAGTAAGCCCCACCCCGCGGCTATAATCGAGGCAAAGGAAGAATTTCGCGAGGTTCTTCTTGGCAGAAACGCAACCGCAGGAATTCGATCCAAAAGCTCCCCGACAGCTCTCCTGGGTTTGGCTGCTGGTGCTGTTTTCCGCGGCCGGATTAATCGAGACGATCTTCTTCGGCCAGCTTAATGCCTTCATCCCGCTGTACCTGCCGCACCTGGGTATTTCCCCGACCGCGGTCGCGGCCTGGACTGGCGCCCTGGTCGCCACCTCCAGCGCGATCGGCATCCCGTTCCTGCCCTTGTGGGGGGCATTGGCCGACCGCTATGCGCGCCAGCCCGTTATCGTTCGGAGCTACCTGGTTGAATTCTCGGCTGCCCTGATCATGCTGCTGGCGAGAGGGTTCTGGGTATTTGTGATCGGGCGCACGCTCACCAGCCTGTCCCTGGGGAACTCAGGCTTGATGCTGACCACCCTGTCAGAACGCGCACCGCATAACAGGCAAGGCCTGGTCTTCTCGATCATGAATGGAGCACCGTCCATAGGCGCTTTCCTGGGACCACTGATCAGCGGCCCGATCCTAGACCGCTGGGGATTTCCCGCTTTGATGGGCATCGACTGTTTCTTGTTGCTCCTCGTTGTTCTGGCAATGAATTTCGGTTACCATGACACCTTCATCGGGACAGACCGAGGCCCGCTGCTGGGGATGGCGATCGGGTCGGTGCGTATTATCGCGGGCTCGCGACGCCTGCGGACCCTTTTCCCGGCGCTCTTCCTGCTCTTCTCAGGCTGGTTGATCGCCATCACCTACGTTTCATTGGCGATCACCTCTCTCTATCATGGGCGAAGCCTGGGGACCGCGGTGGGTCTGATCCTGGGCGCAGGCGGGTTGACCACCCTGGTTCTCAGTCCGATCATCGGTCTGCTGGCAGACCGCTTTGGGCACTGGCGCGTGCTCTTCATCGGCGCAGGCATCGCAACCGGGCTGTGGATCCTGCCGGCACTAACCACGGGACTAATCGGCTTCGGTATCGCCTGGGCGCTGGTAAACGGAATAATCTCAGCTGTCTTTGCGATCTCCTTCAGTGTCCTGTCCTCATCCACGTCCCCAGAGGTGCGTGGACGGGTGATGTCTTTCGCTTATCTGCCGATGAACATGGGGTTCGTGATCGGTCCGGCCATCGGCAGCCTGGTGACCCGCACGACGGTCTTCGCGGTGTTCCCGACCGCCGCCATATTGACCCTGCTCGGGCTCGGTGTTCTGTGGTATTCGGCCCGGCAGGATTAATCAGTCCGAACCACATTTTCTGACGAAATCATACCCACAGGATCTATAAACAGGTTCCTTGTCCCATTCTTTCTCCAAATTTTGGCGATGAGTCGTCCCATAATGTGTAATAATTCATCCAACGATTAATTCGAGGAAGAATGGCCACGATTCTTTGTAAATATTGGGGGATTAATAGATTGTCAGCATCCTATCCAAATTTAATATCACTGAAGATTTTGGTGACGACCCTTGTCTAATAGATTAAGATAAACGCAATGGATCATCACTGGATCGAACTTTGCAAGGCCGGGGAATCATCTGCCACCGAAAAGTTGATACAGGAGTACCAAAAGGATGTTTACCGGCTGGCGCTCTCCATTCTCGAAGACCCCGACGAGGCCGAGGAAGGGGCTCAGGAGGCGTTTATCGCGGCTTTGCGCGGCCTGGATTCGTTCCACGCCGATTCATCATTGAAAACATGGATATTTTCAATCACGATCAATATTTGCCGCACCCGTTTGCGACGTCGCAGGGCAAGAGAGCGATTAAAGCAAATCATGAACGGGCTATTCTATCTGCAGAACAAGGACAACCATCCACCCGAAGAGACGGTGCTCCAAAACGAGGCTGACGCAAGGATGCAGCGCGCCATCCGCGAACTCGGCGAAAAACTCCGCTTGCCCATTATTCTGCGTTATTATCACGATCTCTCTACCGCCGAAATTGCCGAAACGCTGGATATTCCCCAGGGAACTGTCCACTCCCGACTGAACACCGCACGAGAACGCCTGCGCCGGTATTTGAAAGAAGGGCCAGAATGACCGGTATAACCCATAAACAAGCCCGTGATTATATTAACGCTTTTGCAGACGGCCTGATCCAAGAACAGGAACGAGAATTGCTCAATGAGCACCTGAAAACCTGCGACGAGTGTCGCGCTTATGCAGGTCAAATGAATGCTCTCGAATCAAGATTGCGACACTCCTTCCATCATCGCTGGGAGCCCTTACACGGTCCGTCTGAAAATCTAGCACAAACTGTTCAAAGTTCCGCAAGGAAAATAGCCATGACCGATCGAATTAATCTCAGGCTGAAAATCATAGCGGGTTTCGCCGCGTTGATCGTGCTTGGGATCATATTCGGTTCCGTGATATGGCAATTAAAAAGTCATTCGATAAAAAATCCCTCCACGAACCCGACCACGACCATTATCTCGACCGCTACCGCAGTCTCATCTTCGGGAAGGTCCATCGCTTTTGTTTCAGACCAAGATGGCAACTCAGAAATCTATGTGATGAGAGCTGACGGAAGCGGTGTTACCGACATAACCAACAACCCTGCTTATGATGGCAATCCGGTCTGGTCGCCCGACGGAACCAAAATCGCCTTCGAAAGCGACCGCAATGGCCATCGGAATATCTTTGTCATGAATCCGGATGGCAGCGAGCTAACCCAGCTTACCCATGACTCTGCTAACCATATTTTGGGGGCTGCACCAGAATCGCGAATCTTTAGTCTCAAAAGATCGGATATTTGGTCTCCAGACAGCAGACAGCTCTTGTTCTCAAGTGATCGCACCGGACAATGGTTGCTCAATGTGATGAATGCCGACGGAAGCGGCGTGACACAACTGATGCAAGCCAATGACCCGCCCGTGGCGGATGTGCTCTGGTCGCCCAGTGGGAAGCAGGTAGCTTATACTTCGAATACTGCGAACGGTTGGGTGCAGATTATGGCTGTCAATATCGATGGCACCCATCGCCGTTTAATTGCAACCGGAGATCCGACAAAGAGCAATGCTGTTTGGGATACAGGCGGAGATATTGCGTGGTCTCCGGATGAACAATTTATCTATTATGAGCACGAAACCAACGACGGGTATTGGTATATCGTGAAAGCTGCTGCCGACGGCGCGAATACCTCGCAGGTGGTTGCCAGTGGATACGCTCTCGCACAGGGAAGTTACAGTGATGCTTGGTTGGGGAATGATTCGGCGTTGTACTACGTGCTTACATCACATGGCGATGGGGGTGGCGCATTTACTTGGTGGCCAACAAATCCGGGGAAAACCATACAATGGGATTTGCTTGCCTTGTGCGATGTATCTCAATACACTCCCGGATACATGTATTACGGAGATTGGGCTGCCTCGAATGCAGGTTCTCAACTTGTACTAGCAGTTCCATGCCCCACTAAGGGGTATTCGGAACTCTATTTCCTGGATTCAATGACGGGTGCATTCAATGAAATCGCGCAGATTCCGGCCGCGTGGAGCGATGTCGCCATCAGCTGGTCTGCTGACGACCAAGTGGTTTTGATCCGGGGAAAAGATCAGTCTGGGAAAACAGAAATATATCTTCTCAATGCGGACGATTTACAAACAAAATCACCAGGAATGCTCAGGCTAATTTGGAGCGGGGAAAGCACCCAGGTGGTGTTGCAACCAGTCCCGATCAACAGGGTCGCGACTGAAAACCAACTTCCGGTTGTACCTACCTTGCATCCAAACGAGACTTCCACCCCGCTGTGGACCGGTACCAGTAACGGGGATTTGATCGCATTTGATTCTAATCGCGATGGGAATGAGGATATTTACCTGGCCAGGAGTGACGGTACCGGTGTCACGAATCTGACGAACAACCCCGAAGACAGCGGCGGCCCGGTCTGGTCCCCAGATGGAAATCACATTGCCTTCACACGGTACAAGAACGACAGTGTTCCGGTTATTTATGTGATGCGTCCAGATGGCACGAATGCCCACCCGGTATCCGTCGACGGAATATCACTCTATGCCTGGTCACCGGATAGTCAAAAAATAGCCTATCTGGTCAGCCAGCCCCAAGATCCAACAGTCCTTTACAGCCCGGCGAAAATGTCTCTCAAGATCGTGGATTTATATGGAAACGTTCAACAATCCATTGACCTGGGAACCTTTTCTCAGGTCGATCAACTACGTTGGTCACCCGATGGACATTCGTTGTATTATGTCGCCACCCAAATGGCAATTGACGCCACGGGTGCAACCAAGCTGACTGAATCGGATATCGATCAAATCAGCCTGGACGGCAAGCTGCCAGATGTATTAGTGAAATCCGATCAGCAAATCGATGCGTGGATTGGCACAGTCCAGGCATTGACTTATCTCGTCCGCGATACCTCTGCCTGGAATTTAATACGCACCAACAGGCAAGGCCAAACCCGGCTGGCGACCTGGGCGGTAGGTCCAAGTCAATGTGGAATACCGGGCCAATTCGATTGGGACTCCATTGCCAGTTCTTCAAACATGCGCTGGTCACCCAATGGAAAACAATTGTTGATTGAAGTCAATTGTGATACTAGTCCAGAGTTTTATTTGGGTAGTACGGATGGACAATTTGTGAAATTGATGAATTATCCTGTGCTTGGAGCAGATTCTTTCAGCTGGTCGCCGGATGGACAATCCATGATCTTTTCTTCAGCAAGGGACTCGTCTGGAAATTCAGCTCTCTATACATTGAACGTGAAAGCTACGCTAAAAGATCCTGCCACTCTCCCCATTCGCATCACCACATCCGGGTTCGATGAAACCAGTCCCGATTGGCAGCCCCGACCGTAGAACCACGTCAAAGTGGTTGACTACAGCGGATTTCACCCCCTGGTCGATAAAACTCCGTGGCTGGGATTAGGGAATTTCTAGTGCCAGGTTGAAATTGGCCGAGATCATGGGCAGGACCTGGTCTGCAAATACCTCGACCGCTGGGCGGTCCTTATCATGGCTCCACTGAGAGGCCAGGCCGTAGATCGCCCAGCTGACCGCCGTGGCAGTCAGTTCAAGGGAAGGGTCGGTTCCGACCTGTTTCAGCCATTTCAACATCAACCCGGAAACCTGGTTCTTGATCTCGCTTTCGATCAACGATTCGTATTGGTTCTGGGAGGGTACACAATTGGAGTGAACCTTGGTAACGAACTCACATACGGCTATAATTAACGTCCGCAAATTTTGGAGGCTGAACTGGCAGGCGTTCAGCATACGCTCGTCAATTTCTCGCTGGAACCCCTCCCGGATAAAGTACTCCAGCAGCGCGAACTTGTCCGGGAAATGGGCGTAGAAGGTTGCCCGGTTGATCCCGGCTCGCTCGCTGAGGTTTTGAACACTGATTGTCTGAAATCCCTTTTCCTTCATTAAATCGATCAGTGCTTGAATCAGCAGCTGACGGGTGCGCTTCACTCGCGGATCGAGTTTTACAGAACTATCAGCCTGGATTGACAACATTTTTATCCTTTTGTCGTTTAGACAACATTTGTTTAGTTTTGTTGGTTGACGTCTTAGCCACTTTCGGTTTTAATTTGTCAACACCTGTTGTTTATCCAACGAATGCTGGAAAGATATCACATTTGTTAGAGCTAGTCAAGGCTGGCTGCCCCATTTCAGGTCCAGCCAGGAGAAAGAAAGAGAGAGATTTATATGACCGAAAAAACAGATACAGCTTTAGCTCCCAATGAAAAGTTTGCCAAGCTCGCGAACGACGAACAGATACAACGCGCAGCTCAGGCCCTTGAAGCCAATGGCATTCATACCTTGATCGCTGAAACCGGTGAAGAGGCGAAACATCTCTTCTTTAACTTGATCCCGGAGGGAGCGGAGGTTTTCCTGGGTGCGTCCGTGACGTTAGAAACGCTGGGGATCAAGGATGAGATCGATAAATCAGGACGATTTGATTCAGTCCGCCCCAAGCTCTTCGCCATGAATCGCGAGACCCAGGGCAAAGAGATGCGGAAACTGGGAGCCGGCCCTGATTTCGCCGCTGGCAGCGTTCACGCCGTAACGGAGGATGGGCATGTCCTGATCGCATCGAACACGGGAAGCCAGCTTGGACCTTATGCTTCCGGAGCTGGAAAGGTGATCTGGGTGGTCGGCGCGCAAAAAATCGTCAAGGACATCAATGAGGGTTTGAAACGCATCCAGGAATATGACCTTCCGCTCGAGGAGGCCCACATGCAACAACTCTACAAGCTCCATACCGCGCTCAGCAAGATATTGATCGTTAACAAGGAAATCCGTCCAAACCGCACAACCTTGATCATCGTAAAGGAGAAACTTGGATATTAACCGATTGCGAATTTTCTGTAATATAATGCCCGAATGTTAATCGAGTAAGGCTAACCGGAGGCTTAACATGAAAATTGCTTTGACCATTATCGGGGCTTTATTGATACTCGCCGGAGTCGTCTGGTTCTTTCAAGGCATTGGCATCCTGGCCGGCAGCATGATGAGCGGTCAGTCCCAATGGGGGTACATCGGCGTTATAACCGCTGTCGTCGGGATAGTCTTGGTCGCGTTAGCGTTCTGGCGCAGAGGTTCCCCCTCAAAATAATCATTTCAGGTTAATCTTCAACAATGCCTGATATCCTGTACTGGCTTCCTTATTTGACTTATCGAGGGCTTTAGGTTATATTCGATTATCTTGGCATTCCAGGAGAACTCGATATGTGTGTATTCTGTGCAGCCATCCCGACCGCTGCGGCTGTCGGCACAAATTTGAACTCAAAACAAAAAGCCGCCCGCGGGGCAGCCAAAGCCAAAGGGATCGAGCTCCCTTCAGAGAAACCCATCGCAAAAATGACCATAGGTGTGATTGTCCTGCTGGCGATCGGTTCCGTGATCTACCATTCCCTGAAACTTCCATACTAATAAAGAAAATCCCGGAATCGGTCAGAGAAATCGACCTCTTCTCCGGAAATTTAAACGCCTGGTTTCATTTGAGAAGCCAGGCGTCTTGTTATCATGATTGCAGCTTGGTCGGAGAATACCCGGCCAGGCTTCTCAAGGGATCAACAACCAGCGGTATTCATAGGGCTGGAGCGTCAGAGACACCCTCCCGCCGGCCTTACGCACTTCATCGCCGGTTAGAAGGTCCACAATCTTTCCGTGAACATCCCCAGGCAAGGCGCAGGTGACGGCCCGGGGGGCCGCGCTGAGGTTTTGGAGAACGAGCATGCGCTCCTGGCTTTCGGAGCGCAGGTACGCCGCCACGGCGGGCGTACCGCAATCCACCCACGCCAGGTCCCCGCAGCACAGGACCGGGTGGCTTTTGCGAACGGCAATCATCGCCCGGATACGCGACCACAGCGACCCCGGATCTGCGCTCTCTGTCAGGACATTTACCTTTTCTGGTTCATAAGGGGGTATGCTGATCACGGGAGTAAAAATGCTACTGGCCTCCTTGAAGCCTGCACGAGGACCTGGTTTCCACTGCCTTGACAGGCCGGTAATTATATTTCTTTCATAAATCCACCTTGATTCCGGCACATATCCAATGAGTCGGCATCCTACAGGCATATAAAGAATATCCAGCATTTGAAGCGAATTCCTGATTGAAAGGATGGTTACCAGTAATTAATAGCAACAACTTTTCTACCAGCAAAAAAAGGGGGTAAACTGGTTGGCAGCGGTTATTATTACAGGTGTAAAGCGTTCAATGATCATAAAGTAGAGAAGAAAGGCCGTGAACTATGAATGAACTCAATCAACTCCTCAAGGATCTGGTCGCAATCAACTCGATCAATCCAGACCTGGTGTCTGGTGCTCCCGGAGAAGCGGAAATCGCGAACTTTATTTCTCAGTGGTTGAAACAGCATGGGTTGGAAGTCCAACTCGTCCCCTCGCTGAAGGGACGCCCCAATGTGATCGGGATCGCACGCGGCACCGGCGGCGGGAAGACCCTGGTACTGAACGGCCATATAGACACAGTGGGGGTCGAAGGCATGCCCCAACCTTTTGAACCGGCCATCAAAAATAATCGCTTATATGGACGCGGTGCATATGACATGAAAGGCGGCGTGGCTGCATGCATGTCCGCGGTGGCAGCCGCCAGGCAGCATCATCTGCGCGGTGATGTGATATTCACCGCCGTTGTGGATGAGGAGTATGCCGGCCTGGGTACAATGTCGATTGCCCAAAACCTTCATGCGGATGGAGCCATTGTCGCTGAGTTCACTGAGCTGCAGCTGATCTTGGCGCACAAAGGATTTGTCTGGTTGGAGGTTGAAACCACGGGACGAGCCGCTCACGGTTCCCGTCCAGACCTCGGCGTGGATGCCATTGCGAAGATGGGTAAGGTATTGGTCGGGGTGGAAAAATTGGATCAAGAGCTCCGTTCACATCCAACCCACCCGCGCCTGGGGAGTGGCTCCCTGCACGCCTCGCTCATCAAGGGCGGGCAGGAACTTTCCAGCTATCCGGAGCATTGTGTCGTATCGTTGGAGCGTCGGACGCTCCCCGGCGAAACCCCAGAAATGGTGGAAGCTGAGCTCCAGGAGATTCTCGAGCGTCTCCGTCATTCGGACCCATCTTTCAAAGGTATGGTGCGAAGGGGAATCGATCGTGCCCCGATGGAAACACCGGAAAACGCCCCAATCGTCACCGCCATCAAGGGCGCAGCTGCGAAAGTATTGCCTGCACCTCTGCAGATCTCCGGGGTCCCTTTTTGGACGGATGCCGCCACCCTGTGGGCGAAGGGGATACCCACGGTCTTGTTTGGGCCGGCCGGCGGTGGGGCGCACGCAGTCGAAGAGTGGGTCGACCTGGCAAGTGTACAGACTTGTGCGGAGATTTATCTTGCAACAGCCATCGATTTTTGTCGGTGAATCCTTCCAGTCGGGTTCGCTTCGTAATGCGTTCCCACGTCCCGATCGCCCCTGCTTATAAATAAATCGCACCAATTTGGATAGATCGTATTCTGAATACCCCTTGACCTCGAGTTAATTGTAAATTGATAGGTGGTCATGAAAGGAGTTTTTCGTATGAACAACAATCTTATCGCCAAGGCTTCGTTAAATATCAACGCTCCCAAAGAAAAAGTTTGGGATGCGCTGGTCAACCCCGAAGCCATCCGTCAATACATGTTCGGTACACATGTAGTTTCGAACTGGCAGGTGGGCAGTCCGATTATCTGGAAAGGTGAGTGGCAAGGTAAATCTTACGAGGATAAAGGTGTGATCCTCCAGCTGGAACCGGAGCGGATCATTCAATATAACCATTTCAGCCCCCTTTCCGGACTCCTAGATAAACCAGAAAACTATCACACGGTAACGATCGAGTTAGCCGCGGCTGGACCTGAAACCCAAATTTCCCTCAGCCAGGACAAAAATACGACCGATGAAGAGCGTGCTCACTCCGAGGCGAACTGGGGGATGATGCTCGCTGCACTGAAAAAATTTTTGGAAGGCTAGGTTCCCGGTTTTGAGCCCTACAGGCCATTAATCAATCAATAGACCTCTTGCATAAGTGTTGATTGTGCCATAATAGGCCCATGCGATATGAAACAGTCAAAACGCTCAAGAATGAAGATTTCAAGCGATTAACCGGCGTCAGTCGGGAGATGTTTGAAAAGATGCTGACGGTCTTGCGGAAAGAGATGCGCGATTTTGGAAGGCCGCCGAAACTGGGTCGAGCTGATCAATTACTGATGACGCTGATGTACTGGCGTGAATACCGCACCGAGTTTCATATCGGGATCACCTATGGTGTCAGTGAAGCGACTGTGTGCCGGACGATCCAGAGAGTTGAAAATGTGCTGATGAAATCAGGCGAATTTCGTCTGCCCGGCAGGAAGGCACTGCAACCGAGTGACACGCTGATCGAAGTGGTGCTGATCGATGCCACCGAGCAGCCGATTGAACGGCCGAAAAAAAGCAACGTCAGCACTACAGCGGCAAAAAGAAGCATCACACCCAGAAAACGCAGCTGATCATCGACCAAAAGACACAGGAGATCATTGCCACAGCCTTTGCCCATGGGAGCCAGCATGATTTTGAATTGTTCAAGAAAAGTCGCTGTCTGTTTTCCAAACAGATCCGTATCCTGGCAGATTCTGGATACCTGGGCTTGAGCGGTCTTCATGCGAACAGCCAAATCCCTGCCAAGAAATCGAAGCTTCATCCATTGACCCACGAACAGAAGGCGAGCAATCGGCAACTTTCCCATGAACGTGTTTTGGTTGAGAACATCATTCGTAAGCTGAAGATTTTCCGCATTTTGAGTGAACGATATAGAAATCGGCGTAAACGATTTTCTCTCAGATTCAACCTCATTGCGGCTATCTACAACCTTGAACTCCAGATGGCCAAATGACTTACTTTTGCAAGAGGTCTAATGTATAAAGGCTGGCATTTTCGGTGCGTCCGTGAGGTTGCAGTAAAACCTTACAGTCAAGCAAGCCGGGCGGTTTATGGAAATCACCCAGTTATATATACTAGGCTGTATAAGGAAAATGGAGTAAAAGAACGTGGTGATGACGCCAATCATCCCACATCTTCTACTCCATCGACCTCTGGTCTGGGAATGAGAACTTCAAACACC
>Ga0187877_1000722_pt1 | contig 39483 bp, 37 predicted proteins | sample June2016WEW_17_1_3_FD_132430 | JGI IMG/M metagenome (GOLD analysis project Ga0187877, IMG submission 132430) | Peatland microbial communities from SPRUCE experiment site at the Marcell Experimental Forest, Minnesota, USA - June2016WEW_17_100 | ecosystem: Environmental > Terrestrial > Soil >...
CATTTGGGAGAGAAGATCTAAAAACAACCAGCCACAGCCTTCAAGGCCAAGGCAAACCACGGGGCGTTCATGAACGCGATCGGCAAACTCGTTTAGGGCGTATCGCCATGCGGGGCGCCGCATAGTGTAACTAATGTCGGAAATGAGAAACACTTGTTCGGTATTACCCATCAGCTTAAACACCGGAATCGTTTTTGGCGGCAGCGGCTGCGAAAACTCAACGACGTGTGTCGGCGTGAACCCAGAAGGCCTCCTTTCACTCGCCCTCGACAATTCCGTTTCAAATTCTGCGTCGAGTGCGAGTGAAAGTGCCGATGACCATTTAAGGGCGGCGACGCGGCTCAGGTGTGGAAAATGTTTCTGTGCTTTTATGTGGTCTCGGATTGCCGATTTGATCGCGTCCGGCTCGATGCCTCCGTCCTGTGCCTGCTGCGTAATTTGCAGATACGTCTGTTCCGGTGGTAGCCCCCATTTTGACGCAAGCTGAATAGAATGCTAAAGGAGTCAGCCGCGTTCAAATGTCCCAGAGCGCAGGAGGCCGGGACGAGCCGCTCGTCTCAACTGCTTCGAAGCCGCAGATCACGCCAATGTGCTCCTTAACCTGAGGCGGAGCCAGGCGCTGCCCCAAGTCGTGCTGGAGGTCAAACGCGGCTCATCCAAAAGCTGGAAGCGCAGGGGCGGCACCTTGCGCCATTCCATTGGCAGGCCGGTTACGGAGCCATCTCGATGGGTCAGCCCGGAGTACCCGAGCCCAAAACCCTGCATCGGCCGGCCGGAGACGCATCATAAGCGGAAGTCCTTTTAGACAGAACTCCGAGCGTTGTAGAAGCGCTATGGGATGGAATCCAATGAGCTCAGACGGCAGCCCTCTGTGGCGGACGGGCGGCATTTTGTTGCCCTACTGCGGATAGGTATTCGCCGAAGGTGCGCAACGTCATGACAACGCCCGGCACGCCTTCGGGGCGGTCCAAGGCCGTGTAGAGGTATTCCGTGAGGCTCTCGTGGAGACCAGGGTGCAGAGCCGCTCGCGCGGGCCCCGGTGGCCCTGGAAATGGGGGCACAGCATTTCTGGGTTGCCCGGAACATACCGGCGGTGGGGCGCCGCAGCCGCCACCTGGTCCAGGATGAACCGGGCGGTGGCCTGGGCGTTTTTCTGGTGGCAAGACGGGCAGAACCAGTAAAAAAGAACCAATACAGCCAATACAGCCAATGGAGCATTTGCCTTCCCGCCCCCGATTATGCGAAAACCCTTGCGCATGATTGCGACACAATCCGCAGGATTCAAAACGCAGCGACCGCTCGTTCGAGGCTCAGAGCTCCCTTCAAGCCTCGCGCCTCCCCTCCGCCCTCTCTCCATTTCGACAATTCTAACCAGTTTTAACCAATTTTGACCAATTATGACCTCTCGCCTGGCGGCCAGTGTCCCGCCTTCCCCGTTCGCCCCAGAAATCCCCACCACCCGCGTCGCCGGCCTCTCCACGAACCCTGCCCTCGTAGCGGCGTCTCGGCAGCCGGCCTCCGCTGAAGCTACGGCGGCCCAGTCTGCCCGCCATGGCGCTCTGCGCGACGGCGGGAGCGCCGCCACTCCGCGGAACCATCTCCAGCGGCGCTCTGCCGAGACGCCACTACGCCGAGGTTCGCGGTCCCAATGCGCGCGCAGGAATGAACGGAGGCTCCCCATGAAACCCCAGCCGGCAATCTGTCCCGAGTTACTGCGCCATTTCCGCACTGTTTCTGCCTCACTTTTGGCCTATTTCGAGTATTTCACCGCTGCGCCACTCCCGCTCCCCCCAGCCTCCAGGCAACCCCTTTTGTCGGCCTTCGGATTTCGGGCTTCGGCCTTCGGCCTTCGGGCACCGGGGCTCCGGACTGTGGGCCGTGGACTGTGGATTCCGCTGCCCTGCGCCAGGCAAGGTCAGTCAAGCCAAATCCGACCTAATCCGACCTAATCCGACCAAATCAAAGTGAAATCGAAAACGTGAATTTCATTCCTTTTGACATCCGCCGCCCTTTGGGCCATTGTCCGACAGTTTGTTTGGAGTTTCACTGGCAACAAAACTGCATATAAGAAAAGAATTGGCGTAAAGCATGGGCAAGGCATTGATCATTGCGGAGAAACCCTCGGTGGCCGGCGACATCGCCAAGGCGCTGGGCGGTTTCAAGCGGGCCGACGATTTTTACGAAAGCCAGCGGTATGTCCTTTCCTCGGCCGTCGGCCACCTGCTTGAGTTGTGCGTGCCGGAGCAATACGAAGTGAAACGGGGCAAGTGGACCTTTGCGCATCTGCCCGTAATTCCTCCGCATTTCGACCTGCAGCCCATCGAGCGGAACGAGTCCAGGCTCAAGCTGCTGCTCAAGTTGATTAAACGTCCGGACGTGGACTTGCTGGTCAATGCCTGTGACGCCGGGCGGGAGGGGGAGTTGATCTTCCGCTATATCGTTCAATTCGCCAGGAGCAACAAGCCGATCCAGCGGCTGTGGCTGCAGTCCATGACCCCGGCGGCGATTCGCGACGGGTTCGCCCGCCTGCGCGACGATGCCTCGATGCGCCCGCTGGCCGACGCTGCCGTCTGCCGCTCCGAGTCCGATTGGCTGGTCGGCATCAACGGCACGCGGGCCATGACGGCCTTCAACTCCAAGACCGGCGGCTTTCATCTCACCACGGTTGGGCGGGTCCAGACCCCCACCTTGGCCATCCTGGTCGAGCGCGAGGAGCGGATCAAAAACTTCGTCTCGCGCGATTACTGGGAAGTCCATGGCACCTTTGCGGCCCAGGCCGGCGAGTATCGCGGCCGGTGGTTCGACGAGCAATTCGCCAGGAAAGACGGTGAGACCGAGCTCAAGCCCGAGCGTCTGTGGGACGTCAAACAGGCTGAGGCCATCCGCGCCAAGTGCCTGGGCAAACCGGGCATCGTCACCGAAGAGAGCAAGCCGACCACGCAGCTCTCGCCCTTGCTTTACGACCTGACCACCTTGCAGCGCGAGGCCAACGGACGCTTCGGCTTTTCCGCCAAGACGACGCTGACGCTGGCCCAGGCCCTTTACGAGAAACACAAGGTCCTGACCTATCCCCGCACCGACTCGCGCGCCCTGCCGGAAGATTACCTGGAGACAGTGAACCAGACGCTCGACATGCTGGGCCAGACGCAGTACGGCAGTTTCGCGGGCCAGATCCTCAAGAGCGGCTGGGTCAGACCCAACAAGCGGATTTTCAACAACGCCAAAGTTTCGGATCACTTTGCAATTATTCCCACCACCCAGCCGCCCGGGAACCTCGGCGAGGCCGAGGCCAAGCTCTACGACATGGTGACCAAGCGGTTCCTGGCGGTGTTCTACCCGGCAGCCGAGTTTCTCGAGACCACCCGCATCACGCGCGTGGAGGGCGAGCCCTTCAAGAGCTCGGGCAAGGTGCTGGTCAACGCCGGCTGGCTGGCGGTTTATGGAAAAGAGGCCCAGACCGACGACACCCCGAGGCTGACGCCGGTGCAGCGGCAGGAGACGGTCGCCACGACCAATGTTGAAGTGGTTGCCGCCCAAACCAAGCCGCCGGCCCGCTTCACGGAGGCCACGCTGCTCAGCGCGATGGAAGGCGCGGGCAAACTGGTCGAGGACGAAGAACTGCGCGAGGCGATGCAGGACAAGGGGCTGGGCACGCCGGCCACCCGCGCGCAAATCATCGAGGGCCTGATTTACGAGAAGTACGTCTTGCGCCACGCCCGCGAGCTTCAGCCAACCGCCAAGGCCTTCTCACTGATGGCCCTGCTGCGGGGCCTGGGCATTCCCGAGCTCTCCTCCCCCGAGCTCACCGGGGACTGGGAGTTCAAGCTGCGCCGCATGGCGCGCGGCCAGATGGGGCGCGCCGAGTTCATGACCGAAATCGCCGGGATGACCCGCGAGATCGTCGAGAAGGCCCGCCGCCATGAGAGCGACACCGTGCCGGGAGACTTCGGCGCTCTCAAAGTGCCCTGCCCCAAGTGCGGCGGCGAGATTCACGAGAACTACAAAAAGTTCCAGTGCCAAAAGTGCGATTTCGGCCTCTGGAAAATCGTGGCCGGCAGGCAACTCGAAATCCCGGAGGTCGAGGAACTCATCGCCAAAGGCCAGGTCGGCCCGCTGGCGGGGTTCCGCAGCAAGCTGGGCAAGCCTTTCGACGCCGCCATCAAGCTCACCCCGGAGTTCAAACCGGAATTCGACTTCGGCCCGGACAAGGCCAAAGCCAACGGGAGCGCCGCCCCGGTCGATTTCACCGGCCAGGAGCCGGTCGGCAAGTGCCCCAAGTGCCAGCAGCCGGTGTTCGAGATGCCCACGCAGTACGTCTGCCAGCGCGCCGTGGGGCCCGAGCGCTCGTGCGCCTTCCGGACGGGCAAGCTCATTCTGCGGCAACCGGTCGAGCGAGCCCAGATGCAAAAGCTCCTCCAGACCGGCAAGACCGATTTGCTGGACAAATTCATTTCGAAAAAGGGCCGTCCTTTCAAGGCCTTTCTCGCGCTCAAAGAGGGGGAGGTGGCTTTCGAGTTTCAGCCCCGGGCCGCCAAACCGAAAACCGCCGCCCGCCCCTCCGGCGAGCCAAAAGCCCCGGCGGCCAAACTTGATTTCACCGGCCAGGAGCCCGTCGGCAACTGTCCAAAGTGCGGCGGGCGGGTTTTTGATAGCGAGGCGGCCTATCTCTGCGAACGCTCCCAGGCCGGCCAGCCGTCCTGCAAATTCAAGATCAACAAGGTCATTCTGCAGCAGGCCCTTGACCGCGCCCAAGCCGCCAGCCTGCTCTCCCGGAAGCGGACAGACTTGCTCTCGAAGTTCATCTCCAAGACCGGCCGGCCCTTCTCGGCTTTTCTGGTCATGGACGGCCTGGGCAAGGTCACCTTCGAGTTTCCGCCCCGCTGACGGGTCGTGGAGCGTGGAGCGTGAGAGCGTGAGAGCGTGAGAGCGTGAAGCGTGCCAGGTGCTACGATGCCCTCACGCTCCGCCGCTCCGCCGCTCCGCCGCTCCGACGCTCCACGTCGCGCACGGCAGGCAAACCAGGCCGACTTTCCTTGCCAACCGCCGGCCCTGCCGCCGATAATGGGCCGGATGCAAGCCCAACCGTCCAACCCGCCTTCTGCCGTCCCCGACGAATGGCTGGCCAAATTCTTGCAGCACTTGGCAACGGATCGCGGGGCCTCCGAGTACACGCAACGCAACTATCGCCAAGGGCTCCTCGAATTCAAGGGCTGGCACCAGGCCGAGCGCCAGCAGGCGCCGAATTGGGCCGCGCTCGAGCGCGACGATTTTCGCTCATACGTGCGGTTCCTGGGCCGGCAGAAACTCGGCCGGGCCGCCATCCAGCTCCGTTTTTCGGCCTTGCGGACGTTTTATAGGTTCCTTATCCGGCACGGCGTCCTGGCGGCCTCGCCGATCAGAAACCTGGCGCTGCCCAAACAGGGCCGGCGCCTGCCGAAGTTTCTAACGGCCCAACAGATGCTCGACTTGCTCGAGGCGCCCCTCAAGCTCCTGCCGGCGGGCGGGGAGTCAGCCTCGGCTGCCGCCGGCCGGCGCCGAAGCCGGCAGGCGGCCGCTGTGGCCTGCCGGCGCGACGTGGCGGTGCTCGAGACGATTTACTCCTGCGGCCTGCGCATCAGCGAGCTTTGCGGGCTAAGGGTGGACGATATCGATTGGAGCGAGCGTCTTATCCGGGTCCGCGGCAAGGGCCGGAAGGAGCGGCAGGTCCCGGTTGGCGAACCGGCCCTGGCGGCGATTAAGAGCTACTGGGAACTGCTCGGCCTGCCGCCCGCCGGCGACTCCCCCGTCTTTTTGGGCAGGCCGAAAAAGGCGGCCCCGGTCTCTGCGCGCCTGTTGCAGCTTCGTCTCAAGAAGTACCTTGCCATCGCCGGTCTGGACCCGCGCCTGACCCCTCATAAGCTGCGGCACAGTTACGCCACGCACCTGCTGGACGCCGGCGCAGACCTGCGCAGCGTCCAGGAACTCCTGGGCCACGCCCATCTCGTCACGACCCAAGTCTATACCCACCTCAGCACCGAGCGCCTCAAGCGCGCCTACGACCAGGCGCACCCCAGGGCGTAGCTCCCCATCAATGCGGTAAAGCCGATGCGTGTAGAGATCGTCCGCCACTTGGTAAAGGGCGATGGCATCCTGCTCCAGTTCCCGGTCGGCGTCCGCCGGTTTCGACACCAACTCCATGTCCACCCGCTTGGGGTCGCCGGCATAAAACTCCTCGGTCTGCATTAAACCCAGGACCACGAGCCGGTCCTGCGCCAGCAGGCCGATGTCTCGATTGTGATTGAGCAGCGCGCGGCCGGCCTCCGGGCGGCCCTTCAACAGGTCCTGACCGAAGAACATCGTCTCGTAGGGCCGCCCAATCAGGCCAAGAACCGTCGGAGACACATCGAGCGAGCTGCCCAGTTGGCCGATGCGCCCGGGGGCCTTGACTACCGCCGGTCCGACGATCAGCACCGGAATCTCATACGAACGGATGGGAATGCTCTGTTTGCCATAAACTCGCGCACCGTGATCGGCCACCACAACAAAGACGGTGTTGGTCCAAAAGGCCTCTTTCCTGGCCGCCCGGAAAAACTGGCCCAGGGCGAAATCCGAGTACTTGACCGCATGCTCGCGTTTTCGCCGGGCGGGGTCTTCGGGGATCCTGCCCCTGGGATAGATGTAAGGTTTGTGGTTGGAAACCGAAAGCGCCGTGGCAAAGAACGGCCTGCCGGCCCTCGCCAGTTCGCGGCATTCCTCGATGGTCCGGCCGAAGATGTCTTCGTCGCAAACGCCCCAGATCGTGGTGAAGGTCGGGTGCGCGAAATGCTTCTGTTCGATGAAACGATCGTAGCCGTTGCGCACCGCATAGGAGCGCATGCTGTCGAACAACCCGTGCCCGCCATAAACGAACAGTGTCGAGTACCCGTCCCGCTTGAGCACCCGGGCGGTCGTCTCGACGTTGTCCGACAGGTCCCGTTTCACGATCGAACCGCCCGGCAGCGGCGGAAACGACGAGAGCACCCCTTCCATGCCGCGCACCGTCCGGTTGCCGCAGGCATAAATGTTGGTAAAAAGCAGTCCCTCTTCCGCCGCCAGCTTGTCCATCTCGGGCGTCAGTGTATGGGCCCGCCCCAGGGAACCCCAGAATTCCGAGCCGAGGCTTTCCTCGAGCAGGATCACCACATTTAGCCTCGGGCGCGAAGGGTCGCCCGCCACCCGGCGCCGAATCGAGTCGCCCTCCGCCTCGAAAGACGCCTCCGGCCCCGCCGTCAGCCGGCGCGCCCGCCGGTAGGCCTCCTCCAGGGGCATTGTCTTGTAGAAATCGGCGAACTCCAGGTGGTGCGTCCAGGCCGCCGCAAAAAACGACAGCGCCCCATTGTTGGCCACCTCGTTGACCGTGCGGTCATTGCAGACGCGGGCGCCTTTGAGGTTGAGGGATGGGACCAGCACGGCTGCCAGCCCCACTGCCGCCGCCAGGGGCAGCAGCCGGGCCCTGCCCGAAGACGGCACGTCCCACATGCCCCCAAACAGCCGGCGGGCCGCCCACATCCAGAGAAGCGTCAACCCCAGGCAGCCCAGCAGAAAGAGCCCCACATGATACGATTGCCAGATGTTGATCAAGACCTCCCTGGGATTGTCCAGGTAATCCACGGCCACGGTGTTGAAGCGCGACTTGAATTCCTCGAAGAAAAAAAACTCGATGAACAACAGGAAGACCTGGGTGAAACAGAACACGAAACTGCCGCCCAGTAATAAGAGCCGATGCCAGCGGGCGCCGAACCACCGGTTGGATACCAGCGCCAGCCAGCAAAGCAGGGGAAAGATCTCGGCCACGCCGGCGAACAGGTCCCGGTGAAACCCGCTCAACAGCGCCAGCACGGCCTCCCCCGGCGCCAATCCCGCCGGCTTGAAGGCGCACAGCAACACCACCCTTAGCGCCAGCCACCCGGCCAGAAGCGACAGCAGCCAGAATGCCGCAAAACCATAGCGGGACCGCGCCCACGGCGGCCCTCGAGATGGAGCACCAGACTTCATAAAGCATCAACATATCCGGCGCCCCTCAGGCACTCAAGCAATGCTGGCTGGACAGCCGGCCGTCCGGTGGCGTCTCCCTGGCGTAGCGGCGTCTCGGTAGAGCGCCGCACTTTGGTCTTGGAGGCTCATAGCGCCGAGGCGGGGCATCTCTGTTCTCGGAGGGAACTGCGGCGCTCTGCCGAGACGCCGCTACGGGTGCGGCGGGCCGGTTGGCGCCCCGGGACTGTTCTCAAGGGGCGGCGCCGGATGAAGCGAAGGCGGATTTGCGGGTAGCGGGTCACGCTGGGCGGCATAGATTTTCCAAAACAGCCCCCAAAAATCCTCGGTCAGTGGATGCCGGAATGGGAAGCCCGGCACCACCGCACCCAGGTAAGGCCAGTCCCGGGGATGGCCTGCCAAGCCCTTGCGCCTGGGATTGTCCAGGACGTAGAAGCAGGCTCGGGAGAGCGCGCCGCGGGTGCGGTCCTGTTCGCGGAGGACGCTGTCGTGAGGCTGCTTTTGCAGGTCGAACTCGACCCTGTGTGGCGAGCGGCGCGTGAGTTCGGCCTGGAGGTGTTTCCGCAGGAAACGCATCGCGTTGCGCTGGTCCGAGCGCAGCTTGAGACCCAGCCAAAAAAGGTGGATGTGATCGGGCATGACAATGTAAGCGGGACAGAACAACTGTTGTCGCGCCGCCGCGTGGAGCAGCAACTCCCGGAAGCTGGCGTGGAAGAGCGGGTTCAACCAACCGGTAGCGCGTCGCTCGAACGTGATCGTCCAAAGGACGGCGGCGAATCCGCGGTAACGCTCTGGGTCGAGGCGCGGGAGGTGGTGCAGCTGCGGTTGGGGAAGTAGAGGGGCGGAGGGCATGATGCAAATAGTCCGGCGCTCTGCCGAGACGCCGCTACGGACAACGCTGGGCGCTGGTCAATTCAAGCTGGCGTTCCTTGTAGCGCATGGCGACCAGCATGAAGATGAATGCCACGCCCAACGTCAGCCCGGCATAGAGATAGAAGGTCGAGGCGCTCACAGAGGCGCTCCCGGCCTGGCCGGCCGCTGCATGGATGAGGGAACTCTTGAGTTTGGTGAGGATGGGCACGTAGAGATTGCCGATTGCCACCGTCACGAGCCAAAAACTCATGATGGTGCTCTTCATCTCCGCCGCCGCCTGGGTGAAGGCGAACTCCAGCCCGGTCGTCGAGAGCAGGACCTCCCCTGTGGTCAACATGAAATAAGGCAGCGTTTGCCAGAGCACGTTCAACTGCGCCCCGGCGTCCACGCGCGTCTGGAGCAGGCCGACCACCACGTAGGCCAGGGCCGCCAGCACCAGGCCCGCGCCCATCCGCCGCAGCGCCGAGACTCGGATACCCGTCAGCTTCTCGAGGCGCGGATACAGCCAGAGCATCAACGGCACCAGCACCATCACCAGCGCCGGGTTCATCGATTGCATCTGCTCCGCCCCAATCTTGAACTGCCCAAAAAGCGCCACCGGCACCATTTTGTCGCCCTGCATCACCCAGGTCGAGGAGGTCTGGTCAAACAACGCCCAGAATATCGTAATTGGCGCAAACACCGCCAGCACAGGTCCCACGGAGCGCGCGGCGTCCACCTCACGCTCGCTGAAACCTTGCCGCGCAACATCCCAGATGCTCTGCCCCGGCTTGCGCCGCCCCATCTTCGCCAAGGCATACCAGGTCACCTTCATGAAGCCCGCCGATTTGGTCTGGCTCGAGGGCGGGATTCGCCTGTAGTACTTGCGGCCCAGCCAAAAGATGAGCGTGGCAATGAGCATCAGCAAACCGGGCACGCCGAAAGCCAGGCGGTAGCCCCATTTGTCCTTGATCCATGGAATGAGAAGGAACGAGAAAAACGAACCGAAATTAATAGACCAGTAGAACAGCCCGTAGGCCTTTTGGAGCAACGCGCTCTGCTCCGGCCTGAACTGGTCGCCGCAAAAGGCCGACACACAAGGCTTGATGCCCCCGGAGCCGACGGCGACCAGCGCCAGCCCGGCGTAAAGTCCCCAGGCGGAGCCGACGCTGGCCGCCAGCACCAGGTTCCCGAGGCAATAGACCAGCGAGACATAGAGAATCGTATAATAGCGGCCCCAGAGCTTATCGCTCAGCCACCCCCCCAACAGCGCGGAAAAATAATTGGCAAAGACCCATAGGTGAATGATCTCCGTCGCTCGGTCCTTCCCCTCGTCTTTGGGCAAGTACTGGAACAGCACCTCGCTGATGTAAAGTGCGAGGATGCCTCGAATGCCATAGTAGCTGAACCGTTCGCAGGCCTCGTTCCCAATAATGAACTTGATCGGCGGCGGCCACCGATTGGCGGCCGTCTTTCCTTCGGTCGGCCGCCCGGCGGCCTCTGCTTCGGCACTCATACAGTCCAGGTCTTTTTGACGGTGTACGGCAATCCGGCTTCAGTGTCCAGCCCAACTATAATAGAGAACCGCGCCCCTTAAAGCAGCCCCGGCTCCTTTGCGGTTGACGTGAATGGCCCTGGCTGCTGCAATCTCCGGGCGATTGGAAACTACTGCCACAATGCTCGGGCGAGGCTTAAGCCGCGCCCGCCCTTGGTCTGGTTGTCCCTCGGGACTTGGCCGTCGTCCAGCCTGTCTGGGGAGGTCCGTCCGGGCGGGCATCCTTGGCCTGGGTCTCCTGTTGTGCGGCACGGCTGAGGGATGGGCCGGCAGCATCGCCCAAAGACAGCAAGCCCTCAACGAATGGCGGAACCTCACCGGGTCTGCTGCCTTGCCGCCCAGGGTCTTCGTCAAAGGGGACACCATCCACTTCTACTTTCCCACCCCCGCCGGTGTCGAGGCCTTCAGCGCGAACTGGCATCGGGTGCGGATTCCCACCCCGAACTACAAGGTCAACTTCACCGTCTTGCACTGGGACCAGAAACTGCCCCGCCTGCCGGCCGGCGAACGAGGCTGGCGCGAGGCGGTCGTCATTGCCGGCGCTGAATGGCGTCGGATGGCCAACGAACTCATCGCTCAACTGACGCCGGCCACTCCCGGCCACGGGGCTTATTACGAGGCCTTCCTGGCCGACGGCGTCTTATACCGCGACCAGCAAGGTAATCCCCGGTTTGCCGCTCGGGGCGACCAACCCGGCGATGTGGAAATCGAACATCGCTTTTCGACCGAGGAAACGCTGGACATCCTGGCCCGGTTGGTGGAGGAGCACCTCGGGCGCAGTCATCCCGGGGGCACGCTCTTCCTGCTCATGGCCGCCGATGCCAACCGCGTCACCCAACCCCTGCTGCTGGATCGACAACGCCGCCGCTGCTACTGGCTGACACCGGCCGCCCTTTACGACAATACCGAGCGCGGCCTCAGCCTGGCCGTGACTGCGCAGGGCCTCAACGCCCTCTTCCTGCAAGGCCACGGTCTGGCCCTGCTCAAGAACCCGGTCTCCAGCGTGGCGCGCCTCGGTGACCTGGGCGTCGAGACGCTGGCCCGCTTCCTGCGGATGCCTCTGCCCAAGTCGGGCAAGAACGCCCTCCCCCCGCTGACCCATGGCCCAGGCATGGACCTCGTCCAATGGGAAAGCTGGCTGGATCGCTGGACCGGCACACGGCGCGAAGAGGGCTCCCTGGGCCTGCTCATCGACGGCGACCGCTTCTTCAACCGCCTCCACCAGGCCATCGCCAGCGCCACCAATCACATCCATTTCGAGATCTATATCTTCGACAAGGACGACGTCGCCGTTGCCATTGCCGACCAACTCAAGGAGCGATCCAGGAAAATCCCGGTCAAGGTCATCCTGGACGGCATGGGCAGCATCGCCGCCGGCATTCACCCGCCCGCCACACCCATGCCGCAGGATTTTATGGCCCCCGCCTCCATCCTGAGCTGCCTGCGCCACGATTCCCGCGTGCAAGCCCGGCCCTTTCTTAACCCCTGGTTTTCGGCCGACCATTCAAAAGTGCTGCTCATCGACGGTGCCTGCGCCTGGCTCGGCGGCATGAACCTCGGCCGCAAATACCGTTACGAATGGCATGACCTCATGGTCGAAGTCCACGGACCCGTCGTCGCCTCCTTCGAGGACCGGTTTCGCCGTGACTGGGCCCACGCCGGCCCCTTGGGCGACCTGGCCTACGCGGCGGCGCTGCTGAGCAGCTCAACCAAAGACAGGGCCGCTCCCGCTTGGCCTGGCGGGCCCTGGATGCAGGTCCGCCGCTTGCCGACCAATACAGCCTGGAAACCCTTCGCCGCGGCCGTGCTCGAATCGCTCCGCCAGGCCCGCAGCTACATCTACGTCGAGGACCCGTACCTCTTCGATAAACGCGTCATTGCCGGCCTGGTCCGCGCGCGCCTGCGCGGCGTGGACGTCCGCGTCGTTTTGCCGCGTGTGAATGACCTCAAGGCCGGAGGCCGCAGCAACCTGGTGATTGCCAATTACCTGCTCCAGCAAGGCGTGCGCGTCTATTTCTATCCCGGCATGACCCACGTCAAGGCCCTCCTGGTGGACGATTGGTCGTGCCTGGGCTCCGGCAACCTCAACAACCTCAGCCTCCGCATCAACCAGGAGCAGAATATCGCCACCTCAGACCCCGCCTTTGCCGCTTGCCTCAAACGCGAACTCTTCGAAGCAGACTTCGCCCGCTCTTTCGAGTTGAAAGAGCCGGTGTCCCTCGAGTGGATGGACGTGCTGGCCGACCTGGTGCTTGAGAGTTTCTGAGACACCCCATGATTGCTGCATGAACTCACCGCAAATCCGCATTGCCCGGGCCCAAAGTCCGGCCCAGATTGACCACGTCCGCCTCCTCTTTCGGGAGTACGAGCGGTTTCTCCGCGTGAACCTTTGCTTTCAGAGCTTCGAGGCCGAACTGGCGGGGCTGCCAGGCAACTACGCCCCTCCCGCGGGCGCGCTCCTCTTGGCAATGGACGGACCGCAGGCGGCCGGGTGCGTGGCCCTGCGGAAGTTCGGTGACGGCATCGGTGAGATGAAACGACTGTTCGTTCGGCCGGAGTACCGGGCACAGGGCCTAGGCAGGGCCCTGGCAATGAGCGTCCTCCAAGAGGCGGTTGCCGCCGGCTATGCCTTTATGCGCCTCGACACCCTGGCCAGGCTCAAAGAAGCCATGCGCCTCTATCAATCGCTCGGATTCAAACAGGTAAAGCCATACTACTCCAACCCCCTGGACGATGTCGTCTATTGGGAGTTGGCATTGAATAAACCCATTGCCCGATCTGCCAGTCCTGACGTAGCCTTGCCTGAATGACTGGCTTCACTCGGCTTGCTATTTCCAACCCTGATGAACTGCGCTTCGGCGTCTCGCCCAAGCCGCTCATGACCCGCGGCGGCCTCAACCTGGGCGGCGGGTTGGTCTATCCGGAACTCAATTTCACCCTGCCGCCGATGACTGTCGAGAGCGCCACGATGCCCGAGATCCGGCGCCAATACCGCCAAATCATCTCCGGCGCCCTCGGGCGTGCCGTCCAACTGGAGGCCCCCGGGCTCGTCGTCGAATTCGAAACTCTCCCGCCGATGACCGAACACCCGCAGTGGGGCATCGAGCTGACGCGCATCCTTCTGGACGCCATGGGCGAGGCCCGCGCCCGTCATGGGCTTAAGAGTGTCCTGCGGATTACCCCCAACGACACCCGCGAGATGGAACGTCCGCCGCGCATGCGCGGCGGCGCGCTCCTGGAAGCCATGCTGGCCACCTTCGAAGGCTGCGCCGCCGCCGGCGCCGAACTCCTCAGCATCGAGTCGGTCGGCGGCAAGGAAGTCCACGACGAGGCCCTGATGATGGGGGACATCCGCGCCGTCCTCTTCGCCTTGTGTGTCCTGGGCGTCCGCGACATGCGTTTTCTCTGGACCCACCTGGACCGCATCGCCCGGGCGCACGGCGTTTATTGCGCGGGCGACACGGCTTGCGGTTTCGCCAACACGGCCATGGTCATGGCCGAGCAGAAGATGATCCCGCGCGTCTTCGCGGCCGTCGTGCGCGCCATCTCCGCCGTGCGCACCCTGGTCTGCTATGAGCGCGGGGCAGTCGGTCCCGGCAAAGATTGCGGCTACGAAAACATCATTCTCAAAGCGATTACCGGCTTCCCGATGGCCATGGAGGGCAAGACCGCCGCCTGCGCCCATCTGAGTCCTCTGGGCAATATCGCCGCAGCCGCCTGCGACCTCTGGAGCAACGAATCGATCCAGAACATCAAGCTCCTGGGCGGCATGGCCCCCACCTGCAGCCTCGAGCAACTCATCTACGATTGCCGCCTCATGAACGAGGCCCTGGCCGATGGGCCCGAGGCCGCGCTCCTTTTGCGCAAATGGATGGTGGCCTCGGATGTCCACCGCGACCCCCAGGCCCTCATCCTCGCCCCCGACAGCGCCATCGCCATCGCCCAGGCCATCGTCGCCGCACCCACCGATTACGCCGCCGGCAAGGCCGCCGCCCTCACCGCCCTGCGCCTCATCCGCCAGGCCCGCCACGGCGGCTGCCTCAAAGTGCCTCCCCGCGAGGTCCCCTGGCTCGAACGCCTGCAAACCTCGCTCGAGTCATTGCCTGACGACGAATCCCAATTCATTGACCTGATGCTGGCCCAGGTCGACACCACCCGCTTCCGCGCCGCTGAATACGACCTGGGCTGAAATTATTCAAAACTGGTCGCCGCGCCCGCTTTGGAGGCAAGCCACTTGTCATAAGCGGCGGGGTCTTCCACGACCAGAAATCCCTGGGCCATGCCCGAGTGCCCGTTGCCGCAGAGTTGGGCGCAGTTGATTTGAAAGCGGCCTTCGCGGGTCGGCCGGAACCAGAGGGGGATGCGCAGCCCCGGGATAGCGTCCTGGGTGATCCGCATGGCAATGACCTTGAAGGAGTGGACCACGTCCTTGGAGGAGATATAGAGGATGACCGGCTTGAACCGCCCGTCCGGGTTTTTGACCAGCGGCACATGGACTTCGTTGAGGGTTTGGATGTCGTCTTTGCCGTTCGCATCGTTGGGGTCGACGCCAAAAACGTTTTCCGAAGTGACCCAGCGCATGTCTTGTTTGCCGAAGATCCCGTCCTTGCCGGGATAGCGGGCGTTCCATGCGAATTGCTGGGCGACGATCTGAATGACCGTCGATTCGCTTTCCTTGGGGAACTTGTCGACCGCCTTGGCCCACAAGGGGACGGACAAGCCGAAGAGCAGCACCCCCTCGACGACGGCCACCGCGGCTTCGAGGTAGCTGGAGACATGGCTCTTGACCCCGGCGTAGCTGGCTTTGGGATTGCGCGAGCGGCGAAACCGGAAGAGGGCAATCGCAAAAAAGCCCAACCAACCCACGAACAACACGATCATGAGCCAGTGAACATAGACTATCAAATTGTCAACCTGCCGGCCCTGTTCCGAGGCCACGACCGGCAATCCCAGGAGTTTTTCTATCATAGTTTGTCCTTATAGCAGTTGTCAGGCGCGTGGGCAGGAGAGGGTCAAGCGCCGAGGGTCGAGGGTCGGGTGTCGGGTGACGGAACCGCACACGGGGCTGAAATCCGGTGAAGTGGGTTGCGAGATTGACGCGGCCGCACTCGCCCCGCTTTTGGGGACGCGGGCAGGATGCCCGCGCCACACTGGTGTTGCGAGACTGATGTGGCCGCGTCCGCCGTCCCCGCGCGCGAAAGCGCCGCCGATCTCCTCGCCAGGCTCACAAAGAAGCCGGCAATGCCGCCCAGAACCAGGAGGATCGTTCCCAACAAGCTCGCAATCCCCCAGTTCATCCCTTGCGCCAGTGGCGAGTCGCTTTGGCCGTAACAGGCCGCGCAGGCCAAAAGGGAATTCGGTGCCAGGATTAGGATAGAGCCTGCCGCAAAAACCCCGATTCCGGACCTTCGTCGCCAACTTTGTCGAAAAATGGGCTCGAAGCAAGAATGGCCAAACCCCAGGCCACCGCGTAGCGATGCTTGAGGGTAGCCGTGGACTTCCAGTCCACGGTTCCCGTGGCCCCTGCATTCTGTCCCGGAGGGACATCCGAAAATAGCCCGGCGTTTCAACGCCGGGATCAGCCGGCAGAAAAACCCCGTCCCCAAGGGACGGCTGAAAACCAAGGCCCGATTTGGTCGTCCCTTCGGGACAGAGGCTCCAGCGCAAGGTGTGTTCAAAAGCTGATTTGGGCCGCTCACAGGTCGTCCATTTTCTTGAGTTTCTTTAGAAAATAGCGCTCGTAGAGGAGCAAGCCGGCGCCCGTTGCGAGGGACCCGAGCCCGAACGCCAGGTCCGCGACCTGGCCGTCCGCAGAGAAGTAAGCCTTCAGACCCCAGGCGCTGCAGCCGAAGGCCAAGGCGCTGGCCGCGGTGACAAAAACCAGGTGGAAGACCTTGAGGGACATACAAGGTCAGTGGGTGACAGTGTGCCGGGGGAAATCGGCGAAGGACCAAATCGTGAGGAACATCAGCCCAATGAAAAAGAAGGCGGTGAAACCCAGGATGCCGTAAATCATTTTCCGCTCGGAAATGAGGTGCATGAAGTAGCAGGCGACCAGGGAGGCCTTGCTGATGGCGATGAACAGGGCGACGGCGATGTTAATCTCGCGGTTGCCGAAGGGAATGTAGGATGCGCCCACGGTAACGAGCGTGCCGAAGATCAGGGCGTAGAAGACATACAGATACCGGCGGACGTGGTGCGCGAAACTGTCGTGAGCTTGAGCGTTCATAATCAAGGGGCGAGGGGCGAGGGGCGAGTGTCGAGGGGCGAGTGTCGAGGGGCGAGCGGCGGCACTGGGCTCCCTCGACCCTCGACCCTCGACCCTCGGCACCTGCGTCTGGGCATTTTTGGACTGCGCCATCATAGCAAGTATAAGACAGGAAAGAGAAATATCCAGACCAGGTCCACGAAGTGCCAGAACAGGCCGGAGACTTCGATGCGGTTGGTGAACCGTTCGGGGTCCCGGCGCCAGAGCCGGCTGCCGGGTCCCCACAAAAAGCCAATGACGATGGCGCCGCCGATGACGTGGAGGGCGTGCAGGCCGGTGAGGGTGAAGTAGATAGCCAGGTAAGTGTTGTGCCAGGGACCGTAGTTCTCCAGCTTCTTGATCTCCGCGCGTGGCAGAGTGATTTCCTCCTGTTGGTGAGAAGCCCCGGGAGCGCGGAGATCGAAAAGCTCTTTGCGGTCGGCGACGAAGCGGCCATGAATGACGACGTGGTCCGGCTTGCTCTCGAGGAGGTGGCCGTCGGCAAGGCGTCCGTCTTTGAGCGTGATCTCGTAATGGCTGAATTTGTCGCGGTATTCGTAGGACTTGATGCCGACGAAGATCAAGGCCAGGAGGAGGGTGCAGGCATGAAAGACTTTGAAGCGGCCGAACTGGTTCATCTTGCACGAAGCCCAGGCCATCACGGTCGTAATGCTCGAGGTGATCAGCACGAGGGTGTTGGCGGTGCCCAGGGGGATATTGAGCCAACCGTGCGGCCAGAACTCCTCCGGCGCGCCAACGCGCAAGAGGATATAGGTCGAAAACAGAGCGCCGAAGAGCATGACCTCGGAAGCCAAAAACAGCCAGATGCCGACCTTGGCATTATAGAGGCCGGTATCCAGGCGCGGCGCGACGGTGTAGGGAATGTCCATCATGCCGTCTTCATCTCCGGTAGAAGTTCATTTTGGGGTGTGAAATCCCTCTCCTGGCCTGGGACGCTGTATTCGTAAGGGCCGCGATGGACGACGGGGGGCGTGGCGAAGTTGCCGTGCGGGGGCGGAGTGGGAGTCTGCCACTCGAGCGTGGTGGCCTCCCAGGGATTATCGGAATCAACGGCCCGGCCGTGGTTGATGCCCCAGAAGAAATTGATGATGAAAGGGATCTGCGCTATGCCAAGGGCAACGGCGGCCCACAGGATGTAAGTGTGCATTCCCATGATGCCGGGGCTCAAGCCGCCCAGGGCCTCGGGAACCCGGGCCTCGGAATAATTGGCCCCCCCATCGGGCATCCGCCGCAGCATGCCTGCCATGCCCTGGGCGAACATCGGCTGGAAGATGAGGTTCATAAAGATCAACGAGGACCAGAAATGCACTTTGCCCCAAAAATCGTTCATCATCCGGCCGGTGACCTTGGGGTACCAATAATAGATGCCTGCAAACAGGGCGAAGATGGTGCCGGGGGCGACGATGTAGTGGAAGTGGGCAATGACATAATAGGTATCGTGCAGGTGAATGTCGCTGACGTTCAGCCCCAATGGCAGGCCCGTCAACCCGCCGATGCCGAACATGGGCAGGAAGGCCATCACAAAGAGCATCGGCGTGGTGAAGCGGATAGAGCCGCCCCACAGAGAAATAAGCATGCAGGTCAGGATAATCACCGAAGGGATCGAGATGATCATCGTGGTGGTTTGGAAAAAGGTCGAGATCCTGGTGCCCATCCCGGTCAGATACATGTGATGGGCCCAGACGATGAACGACAGAAAGCCGACGCTCAACGCGGAATACACCAGGGACTTGTAGCCCCACAACGGCTTGCGGGTGTTGTTGGCAATAATCTCCGCCACGATGCCCATGGCCGGCAAAATCAACACATAAACTTCCGGGTGAGCCAGAAACCAGAACAGGTGCTGCCACAGCAGGGGACTGCCCCCGCCGCTGGCCTGGGCCAGTTGACCCCCAACGGCCAGACCGGTCGGCAGGAAGAAGCTCGTGTGGGCGACCTTATCCATAAGCTGCATGATGCCCGCCGCCTCGAGGGGCGGAAAGGCCAGCAGGAGCAGAAAGCCGGTGACGAACTGTGCCCAGACGAAAAACGGCAGCCGCATCCAGGTCATGCCGGGGGCGCGCAATTGAATGACCGTGGCGATGAAGTTCACCGCCCCCAGGAGCGAGGAGCTGATGAGAAAAACCATGCCAATCAGCCAGAAGGTCTGCCCGTCGGTCGGAATGGCCTCCGCCAGCGGCGGATAGGAGGTCCATCCCGCCTGGGCGGCGCCGCCCGGGATAAAGAAACTGACCAACATGATAACGCCGCCAATCACATAAAACTGGTAGCTCGCCATGTTCACGCGCGGAAACGCCATGTCCGGCGCCCCGATCTGGAGCGGCACCAGGTAATTGCCAAACGCGCCGAAGGCCAAAGGCACGATGGCCAGGAAGACCATAATCGTGCCGTGCATCGCGCCGAACGAATTGTAGAGGTCCGGGGAGATCGTCCCTTTGGCCGCCGTGTCGCCCAAAATGGAGGCCAGCAACGGTCCGACCAACGGCACCGGTTGGCCGGGGTGGGCGATCTGCCAGCGCATGATGAGCATCAGAATGAAGCCGAACAACAGGAAACAGAGGGCGGTCATCCCATATTGGAGGCCGATGACTTTGTGGTCGGTGGAAAAGACGTACTTGCTCCAGAACCCTCCTTCTTCGTGGGCCGGGGCATGAAGCGGGGGATGAATTGCAGTATGTGAGGCTGCCAGCATGAGGGGGTTATAATTTGATCTTGTCGAGCACCATGACCGCCAGGAGCAGGGGCAGGTAGAGGATCGAGGCGTAAAACAATTGTCTGGCTCCCGAAATTGTCAGCCGGCGGGCAAACTGCGCGGCGAACCAGGCAAAGGCCAGGCCGAGGACCAGCGCCCCCGCCAGATAAACGGGCCCGGTCAGGTGAAAGAAGAAGGGACAGAGGCTGACCGGGAGCAAGGCCAATGCATGAAGCAGCGCCTGGCGGCCGGTGCGCCGGCCCTTCGGGTCCACAAGGGGCAGCATCCTAAAGCCGGCTTTGGCGTATTCGTCACGGTAGATCCAGGCGATGGCCAGGAAGTGGGGCACTTGCCACAGGGCCTGGATGGCGAACAAGGCCAGGCCCTCGAGCGTGATTTCGCCGCGGGCCGCCGTCCAGCCGATCAACGGGGGCAGGGCGCCGGGGATGGCGCCCACGGCAGTATTGAGCCAGGTCAGCCGTTTGAGCGGGGTATAGACAAAGACATAAGTGACGAACGTAATTGCGCCAAGCAGGCTGGTGGCCAGGTTGACCGCCTGGGCCAGGTAAATGAGTCCCAGGCCCGCCAAAGCGACGCCGATAGCCAGGACCGTGCGCGGCTGCAGGCGGCCCGAAGGCAAGGGCCGATGGCAGGTCCGGCGCATCCGGGCATCGTATTCCCGCTCGAAAAGTTGGTTCAGGGCCGAGCCGCCCGAGGCCACCAGGGCGGTGCCCAAAAGAGTGTGCAGCAGGACAAGGTAATCGAGCGGGCCGCGAAAGCCGACATAAAAACCGACCAGGGTCGTGAGCAATACCAGGAGGGTGAGCCGGGCCTTGAAAAGCTCGGCATAGACCGCCAGCCAACTCTTGTCCGCCGGCACGCAGTGGGTCAGGGAAGGAGCGGAGGCTTTCATGGCATCGGTCGTGAGAATTGGCGGGAGGTCGCCGAGGGTCGAGGGTCGAGTGTCGAGGGGCGGCACTTCGTTCCCTCGACACTCGACACTCGACACCTGCGTCCGGGTACTTTTGAACGGCGGTCTAATGCGGGCGCGAGGGTCCTGCGGGCGGGCATGGGTTGCTGCACCCAGAGCAGGCACTGAATGGTCCCCAGCGCCAGGGAGAGGGCCCCGCCAAGCACATGAGCCGTGGCGATGTCGGCGGCTTTGTCGGACCAAATCGTCAGGGCTCCCAGCAGTGCTTGTGTCAGGACCAGCCCCAGCCAAACCAGCCCGAGCTTGCCCAGGGCAGACCTTGCGCCAAGCCGGCGCCAGGTCTGCCACGCGCAAGCCGCAACCGCAGCCAGGATGAGCGCCGCCAGAATGCGATGCGCCATTTGGAGGCCGATTTGAAATGCCGTTATCGGATTCAGGGACACCGTCTCGAGGCGCTGCTGGTTGTAGAGAGCGACCGCGGCGGCGTCCGTGTGCGGCCAGAGCTTGCCATAAGCCAGCGGAAAATCCGGGATGGCCAGCCCGGCGTGCTGATGGCGCATCCAGGCGCCCAGGATCAGTTGGACCAGGATGAGGAGCGTCGTGGCCACGACCAGCGAGGGCAAGGACCGAGCGTGTACAGGGATCTGTACTTGAGCATCTGCTGCGTTTCGAGCGTCCTGTTCCCCCTCACCCCGGCCCTCTCCCTTGGGGAGAGGGAGAATCGCCGCCAGTCGGTGGACGAATCCAGCAGTGTGGGAATGGTCGAGATCGGGCCCTTGCTGCTCCCTCTCCCCATCCGATGGGGAGAGGGCCGGGGTGAGGGGAAACGGGCTGCCCAACAAAGAGGGGGCGGTTGCGGCCTCTTGCCACCAACGGCTGGTGAACAGGGCCAACGCGCAAACCAGGACGAAAAACAGTTGAGCCAGCGTCGCATGGAAGATGCCGATTTCGTCCTGGAAGAGCACCACTCGCAATCCGCCAAGCACCCCTTGAAGAACCACGGCCAGAAAGGCCGCCAGCCCCAGGCGCCGCAGCCATCGGGGGCTGGGTCCGCATCGAGGCCAGGCGAAGCTCGAGCCGAAGAGCGCGGCCCCGGTGAGCCCCAGCACCAGCGCGTCGCTCCAGCGCCGGGGCCAGGCGATGAGCGCGCCCAGTGCCGCCGCCAGCAGGACGAGGCCGAAATTGCGCATCCAGGGCCGCGCCTTCGCGCCGTAGAGCCATAAGGCAAGAACGCTCGTCAGCAAGCCGACCAAAGAGGCAAACAGACGGTGCGTATGCTCGTAGAAAACCCCGCCCACCCACTGTGAGAACGGGAAGAAGAACATATTATATCCGTACGTGTTAGGCCAGTCGGGAACAGCCATGCCCGCGCCATGGCTGGTCACCAGGCCGCCTGCCGCCAGCAACCCCAGCGTGGCCAAGGCAGTGAGCAGCGCGAAGCCTGAGAGCCGGGGATTCCAGCTCTTGGTCAGTAGAGGTGACATGAAGCCAGGGGGTGCGAAGGTCGAAGGGGGCGCATTTCCCTTTTTTGCGCAGCCGCTCCTAATCTTAATCTTAATCTTAATCTTAATCTTAGTCCTGCTCCTAATCTCCTTCGTGCGTTCGGATTAAGAGTAGGAGCAGGATTAAGATTAGGAGCCGGAAACTGCCACCCAAAAAAGCGAAATCCGCCCGGTCGAAGGCTGAAGGCTGAAAGCCGAGGGGAGACGGGGGCGCAGACCTGTTTTTGAGCACCTGCTGCATGTCGAGCGTCCCGTTTCCCACCCCGGCCCTCTCCCTCGGGGAGAGGGAGAATCCTCGTCAGTCGGCCGACGAATCCAGCGGCGCAGGAACGCCCGATAGCCGGCCCTGGCTGCTCCCTCTCCCTCGGGGAGAGGGCCGGGGTGAGGGGAAACGGGTTGGTCAACAAGACCAGTTCCCCAAAACGGATCGGCGCCCGGGGGATGGCATGAGCAGCGGGCGAACGGGCGGTCGAATCGAGAATCAGTCTCAACATGCAGCCGCAGGCATCGTTTTTTTCGCTTCTCATTACGTGTATGTCAGTCCCAGCCAGCTCCGCGGCTCACTTGGCTTCGAGCGTGAAATCAACCCTTGCGGGTTCGCCTTCTTTTACCTCGACTTCCCGGGTCACGGTGCCGGCCTTGCGATGAGCGGCTTGGAGGGTGTATTTGCCGGCCGGGACATTGGGGATTTTGAACGTGCCGTCCTTGGCGGACACGGCGAAGTAGGGGTGGTCGAACACGCTGACCCAGGCGAACATCCAGGCGTGGACGTCGCACTTGATTTTGAGGAACATCTCCGGCTTGGGAAAGGAGAAGGTCAGGTCCGCGGCGCCGGGCACTTGCACCTCATTCTTGGACGGGTTGCCCGAGTCGTTGGCGGGCTGGACATCGACATTGTGCATCACGGGGTCCGAGTTCTTCACGATGAGCTTTTGGCCTGTCTGGACCGCTATGATCTGCGGCACATAAAGGCAGCTTTTCTGGTCCAGGACCGCGGGTTTTGCCGAGGCGCCCGCAGACTTGCCGCCGATGCCTTGCACGGAGACCACCACGTCGGCCAGCTCGCCATTGGGACTGGCGACATAGAATCGGGTGGTCGGGGTCTCCGGCGTGAGATTGCGGCAGTTGACGTCGTCTTTGTAGGGCGTGATGACTTTTTCTTTAGGGGGTGTGCCTTTGAGAGTAATGGTCCCGGTGATGTCGCCCGCCGCGGCCCACTGCGCGGCCAAGGCCAAGCCTGCGGCTGCCAATAGAGTGGTAGTCTTATTCATAGAGTCAATCTTCCGTCATCGAGAAACGGAAGAAAGTAGCACTCGTTTTGACGGGGCGCAACCAGATTGAAGTTGGACTAAGGTTGTTAATTAGAAGAATTGACAAGATCGTCATCACCATCTGGCCCACGCGCAGCCAGCTTCTGGAGCGTGTGCGGGCCATCGGACGGAGATGCAGCAAACGCGGCCAGAATCCCATCGCCGACCTCATCCGCGAGCGCGCGGAGGACGACCGTTTGCGTGAAGAGGCCCCGCGATGAGCGGCCCTTATGTCCTCGACACTTCCGCTTTGCTGGCGCATTGCCGGGAAGAGCCCGGCCACGACCTGGTCGAGCGCCTGCTGGAGGAGCACCCGGACGACCTTTGCGTCAGCAGCATCACGGGGGTGGAGTTCCACCTTGAGATGGGCCGCAACAGGATCGCCAAGGTATCCGCCTCAGGGCTGGATTTGGCCCATGACGCGCGCCATCGCCAGGGCTGTCTGCGCGGCCTCGGCGCCCCGGTTATGTGTCCGGCTCAGGCAACGGGCGCGGGCCTGGTCTTCATTTTCCAGGAGCAGGACTTCGTGGATGACCGGGACCAGGCATTGGAGTTGAATCCGCATCAGGGCCTGGCTGACGGCCTCGCCGATATGGGCGGCGTGGACAGTTTGGCCGCGCAGGATGACACCGAGGCAGATGATCGCAGAGGGGGGTGAGTGATGGGCGATGCGTGATGGGCTGGCAGCCGGGGGAGCCCCGGCAGGGGCCGTCCCGGCCAGGCGAGCGGCAACAATCGGGATTTCATAAGCGCCGGGCACGCGGAAGACCCGGATCTGCCTGGCGCCGGCGCGTTTGAGTTCGGCCTTGGCGGCGCGGAGCATGGCGTTGACGTAGCGGGCGTTGTAGAGCGAGGCGACGATGGCGAACGAGGCATCATGGGCCTGAAAGGACTTGGGTCGGAGAGCCGTTAGCATAGGGGCAAAGGAGTGGCAGAGAGAGCCGGATTAAGATTAGGATTACGATTAGGATTAGGAGCGGCCGCAAATGATCCTAATCTTAATCTTAATCCTAATCTTAATCCTAATCCTGCTCTTCTCATCACAACAAATGTCCGAGTTTGTCGCGTTTGGTTCGCAAATAGCGGGCATTGTGGGGGTTGGGTTTTATTCTGATGGGCAGTTGTTCGATGATTTTGAGGCCGTAGCCATCCAGGCCGACCAGCTTGCGGGGGTTGTTGGTGAGCAGGCGAATGGTTTTCAAACCGAGGTCGACCAGGATTTGGGCGCCCAGGCCGTATTCGCGCAGGTCCATGTCGAAGCCGAGCTTTTGGTTGGCTTCGACCGTGTCGTAACCTTGCTCCTGGAGTTTATAGGCCTTGATTTTGGCCGCCAGGCCGATGCCGCGTCCTTCCTGGCGCATATAGAGGACGACGCCGCAGCCGGAGGCGGCCACTTGGCGCATGGCCTGGTGGAGTTGGGGGCCGCAATCGCAGCGGCGCGACCCGAAGACATCGCCGGTGAGGCATTCGCTATGGACGCGAACGAGCACGTTTTGTTTTCCGGCAGGGTCGCCGCAGACCAGGGCCAAGTGATGCTGGCCGTCGATCTTCGATTGATACAGATGCAGATCGAAGTCGCCGTATTCGGTCGGCAGCTTCACCACCTCGAGGCGCTCGATGAGCTTTTCGCGCGTGCGCCGGAACTGGATGAGGTCGCCGATGGTGCAGATTTTGAGCCGGTGTTTCCTGGCGAACCGGATCAACTCGGGCAGGCGCGCCATCGAGCCGTCATCGCTCATGATTTCGCAGATGACCCCGACGGGCCGGCGGCCGGCCAGTTGGGCCAGGTCCACGGCTGCCTCGGTATGGCCGGCCCGCTGCAAGACGCCGCCGGGTTGGGCGCGAAGCGGGAACACGTGGCCGGGTTGGATGAGGTCCTTCGGCACGGCCGTCGGCTCGGCCATGATGCGGATCGTCTCGGCGCGGTCGCCGGCGCTGATGCCCGTAGTGATGCCTCGCGCCGCGTCCACGCTCACCTGGAAGTCGGTCTTGAAGCTCTCGTGGCTTTGGCGGACCATGCGTTCGATGCCAAGCTGCTCGAGGCGCTCGGAAGTCGTGGGGGCGCAAATCAGGCCGCGCCCGTACTTGACCATGAAATTGACGGCCTCCGGCGTGATGAACTGGGCGGCCAGGATGAGGTCCCCCTCGTTCTCACGGTCCGGATCGTCAACCACGATGACCATCTTGCCTTTCTGCAAGTCGGCAACGACAGATTGGATCGAATCGAACCGTTGAGCCATAAACGTATAATCCGCCAGCAGCGTAGCGGCAAAGGGGGCAAAAGGCAGCTACAAAATGCACCGGCCCTATCGGCGCAGGAACAGCAGCCAGATCAACAGCAGCACCGGGCCCATGCACGGAAGGCTGTATTTGAAGACGAAGCCCAGGAACCCCGGGATGGGGACATTCTGCTGGTCGGCGATGGCCTTGACCATGAAATTGGGGCCGTTGCCGATATAGGTATTGGCGCCGAAGAAGACCGCCCCGAGGCTGATGGCCAGGAGATAGGCGTTCAAATGGCTGTTGGCCAGCAGAAAGGCGGCTTGGATCTCGCCGGGGCTCGCCGTGCCCCCGGCCATGGCCGCCGCATGGTATTGCTGGAAAACCTGGAACGCGCGCCAAATTGGCCCTTCGTGGGGCCCGACCGCCCCGTGAGTTTGGATGAGGGCCTGCACCTGGCCCACGGTTTCAGGGGGGACAAACAGGCCGAAAACGGCGTGGAGGAAGCTGAGGTAAGCCGGGGCATTGTCCAGCAGGCTCGAGACGGTCCCGCTGGTCCAATAGAAGAGGGCCGGGCTGGGCTGGCCCAGGCGTCCCGCGTGGGTCTGGAGCCAATCCAGGGCCGGTATCATCGTAACGAAAATGCCCGCGAACAGGATGGCGACCTCCCGGACCGGATGAAGGTTGAAGTGGTTGGCCTCGTGGACGGTCTTTTTGGTTGTGAAGTACGAAGCCGCCGCGGCCGCCGCCATGAACGATTCACGAAGATAGATCGGGTGCTCGATGAACACCGCGCCCAGGATGAGCAGCAGCCAAAGAAGATTGCCCAGGCCCTCGAAACGCCATCCTCCCGGCGCGCCGGCCTCTTGGAGGCGCCCCTCCCGGGCAGCCCGGCGGTAATTGAGTGTGTCCAGGGCGTAAAACAGCGCCAGGAGGAACCCCACCGCCACGGCCCACATCGGCCAGCAATGCTGGGCCACCCACCAAAAGGGAATTCCCTGGAGATAGCCAAGATAGAGCGGCGGATCCCCGACGGGCGTCAGACAACCGCCCACATTCGAGACAATGAAAATGAAAAACACGATATGGTGCGCGGTGACACGGCATCGGTTCGTATGTATCCAGGGCCGGATGAGGAGCATCGAGGCGCCCGTCGTGCCGAGCAGGTTGGCGATAATGGCCCCGAAGAGCAGGAAAAGGGCGTTCACCCGCGGCGTTGCCTGCCCCGCAACGCCGACGTGAATGCCGCCGGCGACGACGAAGAGCGAGCCGATGAGCACGATGAAACTGAAATACTCGTGGCCGGTTTCCAGCACGCGCCCGGGGGCGCGCAAGACCAGGAGGTAATAGCCCGCCGTGATGGCGGCCAACCCGGCGGTGATCTTGGCATAATGCCTGGCCCAGCCGGCGGGCCGGAGCATGGGCGCCACCGCCATCACTGCCAGCAACAGCCCGAATGGCAGCATCATCCACGGGTTCGGTTCTATGGCTTGGCGGCCCACCAGGCCAGACTACCGCCGCGCCCCTGAGCGTCAAATGGATTCTGTTCAATAATATTAAACTGTTGTTTAATTTTATTGACATACACATAATTCAGGTGTAGTTGCATATTATTGATATGGAACCCGGCGCGCGCGCGGTCCCGCCCTGGACGCGGATTTTGAGTGAAGAGGACTGGCAATTCCTCAAGCGGTTCCTGCTGGCGTCGGGCTCGCTCAAGGACCTGGCCTCCGAGTATGACATCTCCTACCCGACGGTGAGGGACCGGCTGGATCGCTTGATCGAAAAGGTCCGCGCGGCGGACCGGCCGGGCAGCGACGACAGTTTCAAGCTTTACATCCGTTCCCTGGTCATCGATGGCCACCTGATGGGCCCGATTGCCAGGGAGATTCTCCACCTGCACGAAAACTCAAAACGCGAAAGGAACGTCAATGATCGAAACATCTAATGCCTGGTTTAACGCCGCCGCTTATGCCTGGATACCCGGGACCGCGCTGGGCCTCCTGGGGGGCCTGGATGGGAGCCTCGTCGGGATACTGGCGCCGCGCGGAAGGGGCAGGGCCCTCGTGCTGGCGCTCCATTTTGGCACGATGCTCCTTTGCGCCGGCCTGCTTCTGGCCGGCATCGTTGCCAAAGTCAAAGGGCAGCCTTATGGCATCTGGTACGGGCTGGGTTTCCCCGGTCTCCTCGGGCTCATCATCTTCGGCTCCCTGACCCCGCTTATTCTCCGGCGTTACCGTGAAGCCGAGCTGCGCAAATCGCTGGCCAAAGATCTCTAAAGGGGTCTGGACAAGGGGCCAAAAGTTCTTAGAATTGCCGCAACTTGGGTGTTGCATTTTTTGAAGACACTGGTAGAAAAGTCGTTGGTTGATTTTTTGTCCGGATTGGGTTGGTTGTTTTTTGAACGTCTTCCGCTTGGGCGATTCTATTCCTCACGACCAAGTCTGCGGAGTTGGGTGGAGATCGTGTCGGAATGAACGAACCAATTTTTTTGGCGGCTGCCGCCCTCGGCATAAGGAACGAGAGCGAGTTGGTCTATGTGTGGGGGCAAGCCACACTGGAGGCCAGGGCGATCATCTTTTGCCTGGTGATCTTCTCGATCATCGCCTGGTCGGTCATGATTGGCAAGGCGCTGGAGATGCGGCGCGCCAAGAAGCTCAACCAGTACTTCAACAGCGAATTCCGCACCCGGAAATCCGTTTTGGACATATTTGACCGGCGGCTCAGCGCCGAGGGGTGCCCGCTGTTCATGGTTTACCATGCCGGGGCCGCCGAATTGGATGCGCGGCTCAAGACTCCCGACGGCTCGAGCCGGAGGCGCTACATCTCCCTCAAGGGCATGGAACACGTCAAACGCTCCCTCGAGACCAGCGTGGCCCAGGAATCGCTCAAGCTCGAGTCGGGCTTGATCCTCCTGGCCATTGCCGTCAGCGGCTCGCCCTTTCTGGGACTGCTGGGCACCGTTTGGGGCGTCATGAGCACCTTCGGCCACATCGCCCAGCAGGGCAGCGCCAGCATGGCCGCCATGGCCCCGGGCGTCTCCGCCGCCCTCATCACCACCGTCGGCGGTCTCCTGGTCGCCATCCCCTCGATGTTCGGTTACAACTGGCTGGTCCATAACCTGCGTGTCCTGACCGTCGAGCTGGACAACTTCGCCCAGGAACTCGTCTCGAAGATCGAAACCGAATGCCTCGAGGACTAGTCCCGAGAACCTGATGCTCTCCAACCATGCGCCGTTTTTCTCAACGCAGTGCCCTGGTAACCCTCAGCGAGATTAACATCACTCCGCTCCTGGACCTGGCGTTCGTGTTGCTGATTATCTTCGTCATTACCACGCCCCTGCTCGAGCAGAGCCTGCCTTTGAAACTGCCCGTCGGCGGCCAGCCCAGCCCCCGCGTGGACCCGCGCGATATTCGCACCGTCGAAATCACCGTGCAAGGCGCTTACCGGCTCAACAAGCTGCCCATGAACTTGGACGACATCGAGAAGGTGCTGGTCCGCGATTTTAACGCGAACAAAAACCTGGTCGTCGCCATCCGGGCAGACGAAAATTGCCGGGTCAAGGATTTTTACGCCGTGTTGGACCGTTGCCGGCGCAACGGGATTACGCGCATGGATCCGAAGACCGAACCCCTTAGACGCCAATGAACCGCTCGCAAAAAAAATGCCTGGTCGTCTCGGCGGGCCTGCATCTTGGACTGTTGTCCTCGGTCGTCCTGCTCTCGGCATTTCGGCCTGCGGCTCCGCCGGGGCTCGACTTCCAACCCATTGATTTCACGCCGGTCATTACCACGTTTGACAACATGTCGGGCGGAGGCAATCCCCAGGGCCAGACCTTGCAGGCGCCGCCCCCGCCACCGCCGCCCGCCCCGGTCGTGCAGAAGCCGGCGGAACCCGCTCGGCGGGAAGTCGCCCGGGAGCCTCAGCCCAAGCCGGAAGAGGACTCGTTGACGCCTTCGGCCCGTCCCGCGCCCAGGAGGCCGCAGATCGATCCATCGAATATCGTCACCCGTCCGCGCAACGAGAAAAGCAAAGCCAAGCCCAAGCAAAATGATGAGGAGAGCCAGGACCAGGACAGGGAACTGGCCAAGGCGGCCGCTGACGCGCGCCGGCGGCTGGCACAACAGCTCGGCCAGATGGCCAGCCAGCTCGGCAACAACCGCTCCGGCCCGATCTCGATTGAAATAAAAGGCCCGGGCGGGGGCGGCTTGCCTTATGCCAACTTTTATCAAGCCGTCTATAGCATCTATAAACGGGAGTGGATTATACCGGACGGGGCCACGGATAGCGATGCCACCACCGTGGCCGAGATCACAGTCGCCCGGGACGGCAGGGTCGTTTCCGCGATTATCACTCGCTCTTCGGGCAATGCGGCGGTTGATCAATCCGTCCAGTTGACTTTGGACCGCGTGAGGCAGGTGCCACCGCTGCCGCCCAATTCCGAGAAAGATAAGGTTCCCGTCACCATCAATTTCACCGCCACACCCCAGCACAACAGATCGCTTTGATGAAGAAAACAACACACATTTGTCAACGGGTGCAGATCACGTTCTGCACACCCTTGGGTCCCGCATTCCGTCCCGAAGGGACGTCTGAGAATAGCCCGGCGTTTCAACGGTTTCCCAGTGAAAGCGGAAAGCCGTTAAAACGGCTCGAGCAGCTCACCGCCCGCGCGCACCGGGCTGAAGCCACGGTGTTAATGAGAAAGGCGCGACCGGCCTGCCAAACACCCGGGCTCGTCCTGCTTGGCCTGCTGGCGATTTGCGGCTCGGCCTTTTCCGCAGCCATTGAACCCATAAACATCACAAATACCGTACCCGGCCTCGGCCAGGAGCGGCCGATCCTGGTCTCGATCAGCGGCCTGACCGGCGAGGCGGCGCAGGTCTTGCAGTTCGATCTTTACGTTCAGGGCTTTGCCTTCACCGGTGCCGAGGCGGCGCAATACCAGGTCATCGGCCGCAACAACGGCAACCTCGAGGCCCGGGTGGTCCAGCGCATCAACAAGAGCGAGTTGCTCGGCAACCGGGTCTATTCGGGTCCGTTCCGCCGCCAGGTCCACCGGTTCGCCGATGATTTCGTCAACGCCGTCCCCGGCCACGCTAAAGGCATCGCGCTGACCAAGATCATGTTCAAAGGCCAGGCGGGCGCAACGAGCGAGATTTTCATTGCCGACTTCGACGGGCATGACAGCCAGCAAATGACCCGGGACGGCTCGATTGTCGCGGCCCCTTGCTGGGTGCCGCGGCGCCTGGCCGCCTATTACACCTCCTATAAGCTCAACCACGCGGACATTTTCTACCACGATTTTTCCACGGGCAGCCGCCGGGTCTTCGCCCGCTACGGCGGCTCGAACATGAGCCCGGCGGTTTCCCCGGAGGGCAACCGGGTAGCGATGATTCTCAGCAAAGACGGCTGGACGGACCTCTACGTTTGCAATGCGGATGGCTCCGCTCTGCGGCGCCTCACCAAATCGCCCCAGGACGAGTCCTCCCCCTGCTGGTCCCCCGATGGGCAATGGATTTGCTATGCTTCCAAAGAAGGCGAGCGGCGGTCGCTCTCCGTGATTGCCGCCTCCGGGGGCACACCCCGGCGCCTGACGACCCGCCTGGCCTCCAGCCCCACCGAGCCCGATTGGTCGCCAGACGGCAAGTACATCGCTTTCACGTCACAGAACGGGGGTAACTTCCGGATTCGCGTCATTCCGGCCGAGGGGGGCGATGCCCAGGACATCGCCGAAGGGGAAGACCCCTCCTGGGCGCCCAATTCCCGCACCCTCATCTGTGCCCGGCGCGCCGGGGGCAGGGGCAATTATGTGCTCTCTCTGCTTGACGTGATGACAAAACAGGTAAAAGATGTCTCCCGGATTTCGGGAACTGGCTCAGAATCACAACCGAGTTGGGCAAAATAGCCCGCGCACGAAAGACAAAAAAATGAAGGCGATACAGTTTAGCGAATTGTTGGTGCTCTCGTTGATCCTAACCGTTGCGGCCACCGGCTGTAAGAAAACCCCGGTCAAGGTGACGGACATGAATGGACCCCGGATGGGGTACAATTCAGCACCGAGCGATAACATCACCAATCTCACCGGCGCCGAACCTCTCAAGCCAGGCGCCGAGGTCGAGGCCAATGCCCGCCCCAGAGAGGGCATCCCGTCAGTCGGTCCGGACCGCTTCAGGAATTACCTCCCGCACCCGGAGATTCTCAAGGCTTATTCTGTGTACTTTGACTTCGACAGCTCGGTCATCAAATCCGGCGAGAAGCCTAAAATCAATTCCGTGGCGGAGTACCTGAAAGGACACCCGGGCGAGGCGGTCCGCATCGAAGGCAACTGCGACGAGCGCGGCACCGAGGAATACAATCGCTCGCTGGGCGAGCGCCGCGCCCTGGCCTCGCGCGAGGCCCTGGTGGAGCAAGGCGCCGACTCGCTCATGCTCGAAACCACCAGCTACGGCAAAGACAAGCCGGTGGCCCTCGGCCACGACGAATCCGCCTGGCGCCTCAACCGCCGCTGCGATTTCGTCGTCCTGACTCCACCCGCCGCGCCCTGAACCCTCAGAGTTGAACATGAGAAAACAGGGAGAACCGAGAAGAGGGCCTGGGATTGAATCCGACCTTTGACGTTTGACCTTCGGTTTTCAGGGCTGCACGCCTGGCCCTAATCCGGATTCTTCATCGGGTTTCGCTCATGGGAAGGCGTAGCGCAGACTTCCAGTCTGCTGTGTCGCGGATTTCCAATCCGCAGATGCGACCGAGCAGGTACAGCCTGCCGACTGGAAGTCGGCGACACAGCAGGTTGGAAACCTGCGCTACGCAGCCTCGGGAGCCCGGCACTGCTCCGGGCTAAGTTGGCGGCCCGAGTTTAGAGCAGCCCTGATTGTTATTGTGTCTTCCCCCTTTTGGGACTTTACTCTTGGGGCGGCGGGGTTTAACCTGCTATTAACGTTGTTGACTTAAGTATGAATGAGATGTTTGCAATCTTTAATTTAGGTGGCGGCGAGATCGTGGTAATCCTGGCGCTGATTCTGATCCTTTTCGGCGCCAAGAAAATTCCGGATCTGGCCAAGGGCCTGGGCCAGGGCATTAAGGAGTTCAAGAAAGCGACTCGCGAAGTGACCGACGAGATTCAAAACTCGGCGAATTACACTCCCCCTCCCCCTCCCCCTCCCCCTCCCCCTCCGCCTCCTATCGAGCCCCGGCAGATTGTCGAAGCGGCCCCGGTCCAGAAATCGGCCGAGGTTCCCCAGTCTAGCGAGCAGAAGGCCTAAGCTCCTGCCGCCGGCTTTTTGCGCATGGCCCAAGACCCCGATGAATTGCGTACCGGCACCGCTTCTGAAGAACAGGAAGAAGAGGGAGGCCCGATCAAATCGTTTCTCGAACACCTCGAAGATCTCCGCTGGGTGCTCATCAAGAGCCTGGTCGCCTTGGGCGTGGCCTTCATCGTCTGCCTGATCGCCGGCGACCAGGTCGTCAAGGTCCTGACCTGGCCGCTCAGCCGCGCCAGAATCTCCTATCCCCGCGACCGGCAAGTCGTCACGGTCCTTTGGGGAACGAACCGGTTGGGGGTTTACCAAGAGCCTCTCTCGGGGACGAACGCCCTCCACCTGACGACCAACCAGTACGTCACCTTCCACCTCCAGTTCATCCCGCGCGAGGGGGCCGAGAATGGGGCCAACACCAATCTCTTTGTCCTTGGCGCGAGGATGGATTCGGATTCGACCGAGGCGCAGCGTCTCTCGATTCCGATCGTCTCGCTGGGACCGGCGGCGGCGTTTATCGTGGCCGTCCAGGTGGCCATGTATGCCGGCATACTCATTGCCTCTCCCTTTATTCTCTACTTTGTTGCCAGCTTTGTCTTCCCCGCCCTCAAGTTCAAGGAGCGGAAGTACGTCTATCGCGGGTTGTTCTTTGGCATTGGCCTTTTCGCCGCCGGCGTGGGCTTCTGCTATTTCGTCCTGATGCCCTTCGCGCTTCGGGCGTCTGTCAATTACACCCAATGGCTCGGCTTCTCCGTGCAACAGTGGCGCGCCGAAGATTTCATCAGCTTTGTCTCCAAGTTCATGCTCGGCATGGGGTTGGGTTTTGAAATGCCGGTCGTTCTGCTGGTTCTGGTCAGAATCGGAATTCTTAACTACTCCATCCTCTCCAAAGCCCGGCGCTATGTGCTCGTCATCAATTTCATCCTCGGCGCGGTGCTGACCACCCCTGAGGTCCTGACTCAGATCCTGATGGCCTTGCCGCTCCAAGTCCTCTACGAAATCACAGTCTGGATCGCCTGGTACTGGGAACGGCGGGACAAGAAACGCCTGGCCGCCGAGGAAGCCGCCGCAACCGCGCAGCGGCAGGCCTCTTGATTCATGGTGCGCTTGGTCTTGTTCGACATTGACGGCACCTTGATCTGGACCGGCGGGGCGGGAATGAGGGCCTTCGCCAAGGTGTTTGCCACGGAGTTCAATGCCGTCGAGGGCTTCGAGCGGTTGAAGTTCTCCGGCCGAACCGACTTGAGCCTCATCCGCGAGTTCTTCGGCTTCCACGAGATCCCCGTTACGCCGGAGAACCTCCAACGGTTCTTCGGCCGCTATCCGTTCTGGCTCGAGCAGTTCCTGCGGGAAGGCCAGGCCAACGTCTGCCCTGGGGTCTGGGAATTCATTCACGGCCTCCAGGCGCTGCGGCAGCCGCCGCTCCTGGGCCTGTTGACCGGCAACATCCGCCTGGGCGCCGAAATCAAGCTCCGCCACCTGCACCTCTGGGAGACCTTTGCCACCGGGGCGTTTGCCGACGATCACGAAGAGCGCGGCCAGATCGCCGCCATCGCCCGCCGACGGGGCAGCGACATCCTTCGAGAGGAGTTGCGCGATGAGCAGGTGCTCGTCGTCGGCGACACGCCGCTGGACATTCGTTGCGCCCGGGCCATCGGCGCCAAAGTCCTGGCCGTCGCCACGGGCGGCTGCACCCTCGAGGAACTCAAGCCGCACCAGCCGGATTGGGCGGTGAGCGACTTGAGCCAGATCAACCCTGGCGAGGTGGCGGAGACGGTGAAGCTGATTTAGACCGCAGTTCAGAAGCAACCGATCGTACCCGTTGCTATTCTCAGGATGTCCCTGGGACACCGCCTGACCTCGGAACCTGTCGCGGGTATCGAGGTCAAACCCGGCGTGGCACCTGAAGATTCACAAAAAAGGCGTGCAAGGCGCAGGCCAGAGCGAAGCGTCCGGACGAGGCGGGTTTTCGGCCGCCCGGGACGTCCAAAAACGCCAGACGCTGCCCGACCCAAAGCGGGGTCGCGGCCCGCTTGCCACCGGACCCCAAAGCCAGTCACCCCAAGGGAGCGGCGGCTTCCTGCTGGTGTTTCTTTCGTTGGTGGCGGGCGACGACTCTCCGGGTCGCGAAGAATGCGACCACGGCCAGCGGCGCCCCGCATACCGCCGCCCCGAGCAGCATCGGCTTGCCGATGGTGACGAACCTGGCCCAACTGCGCCAGTTGGCCGGGGTCAGGACGTGCCTGACCACCGAGGCGGGCCAATGCCCGTTCAAGATCCAATAGCCCAGGTCGTATTCCCAGAGATAAATGACCGGCATAAACGGGAAGATGATGTCGTGCGCGGTGCCCGCAAGCACCGCCGCGAGGATGTTGGTGCCGGTCAGCCAGGCGAAGAAAATGGCCAAGAGTGTCTTGAGGCCGAACAAGGGCATGAAACCGAAGAAAACACCGATAGCGACACCCCCGGCAATCGCCTGGGGCGTGTCGCGAATGGCCAGCAGTTTCAGCGAGTGCTCATGCAGCCAGCGGCGCACGTTCATAGCTTGAGTTTACTGAGCCCTGCATAAATAGCTACTTCGAGTTTGGCAACCGGCCCGCCTGTTTCCGATTGAAGGCCACCGCCTCCGCGTAGCGCACTCCGGCGCCGCCGAAGATATCCAGCGCAGAGCCGATCGTCAGGTCGACGCGCCCTTGCCCCAGCCGCGTCACCGTCTCCAGGTCGGCCAGCGAAGTCGCGCCCCCGGCGTAGGTCGTGGGAATCGGCGACCCTTGTCCCAAGCGGGCGATCAGTTCGGGGTCGATGCCGCGGCACGTGCCTTCGACCTCGACGGCGTGGACCAGGAACTCCGCGCACCAGGCGCCGAGTTTGGCGAGGTTCTCCGGCGTGATCGCCAGCTCAGTGAAGCGTTGCCAGCGGTCAGTAACGACGAAATAATCGCCCCCGCGCCGGCGGCAACTCAGGTCGAGCACAAGGCGCTCCTTGCCTATCGCCGTGACGAGTTGCCGGAGCCGGTCCCAGTCCAGGCGGCCCTGGCGGAAGACCCAGGAGGTGACGATGACGTGCGAGGCGCCGGCCTGAAGCCAGGCCCGGACGTTTTCGAGGTTGACCCCGCCGCCCAGTTGCAGGCCGCCGGGGTAAGCTTCCAGCGCCGCCCGCGCCTCCGGGTCGTTGCCGGGCCCCAGCAGAACCACGTGCCCGCCCTTCAGGCCGTCCCGCCTATAGAGTGCCGCATACCAGGCCGCGGGCCGCTCGGAGATAAAATTCGTCTGCAATCGTTCCGGCTCGGCCCCAAGGGTGCCGCCGACAATTTGCTTCACTTTGCCTTCATGCAGATCGATGCACGGGCGAAACACGACCCCAAACTAGAGTTGATGGGCAGAAGTTCAAGGAGCAAAAAGGGGCTGGATTTCTCTTGACGCGAAGGACCGCTTTGGCGATAACTTAACCAGTCACACGTGACAAGCCACACATGAATCCAAATGGCACAATCAGCGAGATTCTGAACTATAAGGGGACTAATGTCTGGTTCATTTCGCCCGAGGCTACCGTCTTCGACGCCGTGCAACTGATGTCCGACAAGAATGTCGGCGCGCTGCTGGTCACCGAAGGAGACCAGCTGGTGGGGATCATTTCCGAACGCGATTATACGCGGAAAGTTGTGCTCAAGGGCAAGTCCTCGAGGCAGACGGCGGTGCGCGAGATTCTGTCCGGCCATGTCATTCAGGCGACCCCGGCAAACACGGTGGAAGAGTGCCTGCGGCTGATGACGGACCATCGGATTCGGCACCTGCCGGTTCTCGATGAAGGCCGAATCGTGGGCATCGTATCGATCGGGGACCTGGTCAACTGGATTATCACCGCCCAGACCACGAGGATCAACCAGTTGCAGACCTACATTGACGGGTATCCGACCTAACGCGGGCACCTGCCGCGCGTCCGCCTCAGGGCCACCGACACGTAGCGGGCTTGCGGGATTGCGAACTTCTTCACTTCCACGGCCACCGCGCGCGGGCGGTATCGGCTCATAATGCGGTCGGCGATATTGGCGGCCAGTTTCTCCAGGAGTTTCCAGTTCCGTCCCTCGCCATAGCCAAGCAAGTCCTGGACGATTTCATGGTAGTCGATCGTTTTTTCGATGCCGTCGCTCAAGGCGGCGCGGCTGAAATCGAAATCGAGTTCCACGCTGATCAGCAGGCGCTGGGGCTTGGCCCGCTCCTGGGCCGGGACACCCACACAATAGAATACTTCAAGGTCGGCAATCGTGATTCCAGACATTTGGTGTGTCTATGGGATGGAGCACTTGGTCTTGGCTGCGGCGAGGAGGAGTTTGCGGGTTGGCTGTTCTGCGAGGATCTGCTGCAGTTCGCCCAGGTGTTCGACGATGAGGTCGGGGCCGGCGGCGCGGAGTTGTTCCAGGGTGTTGTAACCGGTTAGCACCGCGCAGGAATGAATGCCGCCATGTTTGGCAGTCTCGATGTCGTGCTGCATGTCGCCGACAAAGAGCGTCGCCCCGGGTTCGAGCTCGTTTTCCTCGAGGACCTCATGGATCTTCTGCCGTTTGTCCCGCACGGCGACGTATGGCCGCTCGATGTATCGCTGGAACCCGGTGAGGGCCGCCTGCACGGCGAAATGGTCGGCGTGGACGGTGCTGAGCAGGAAGGTGCGCAACGAGCGGCGGCGGCAGAATTCCAGGAAGTCCCGCGCGTGGGGCAGTTCGCAAACCGAATCCTGCACCTGGCGGAAGCGGCTGTGGAACCACGACTCGAGCTGCGGCAAGGGAATGTCCGGCACATGCCGAGCATAGAAGATTGTAAAAGGCAGGCAAAACTCGGCGCGGAACTCTTCCAGGCTCATCTGCCCCCGCCGGGCCTGGGCCAGCACATAATTGGTCGCCTTCCAGACGGCTGGCAGGTCGTCCACCAGTGTCCCTGACCAATCAAAAATGATGTTTCGAATCACGCGGTGAGTGTAGCCGGCTTTTCGCGCCGGGCAAGGGCCTATGGAGCGTGTGGAGCGTGCGCAGCGTGGCGCGTGGAGCTACCTGTGCGGCCCGAGGTCCTGGACGCTTTGCCCTGGGTGCAGGGCGTGGCCGGCCAGGAACTCCTGCGCGCTCAAGCGGCGTCCGCCTTCGCGCTGCAGGCTCAGGACTCTCAGGGCTTGACGGCCACAGGCAATCACGATGCCGGTCTTGTCGGCCTGCAGGACTTGGCCCGGCGGGCCGGAGGCCTCGAGGACTTCGGCGCGCCAGACCTTGAGCAGCAGGGGTTGCGGCTGCGCGGCCAGGAAGGTGAAGGCGCCTGGCCAGGGAATGAGAGCGCGCACACGGTTCCGTATGGCAGGGGCCGGCTCGGTCCAGGCGATGCGTCCGTCCTGTTTTTTGATTTTAGGGGCCCAACTGCTCCCGGTCTCCGGCTGGGCATTTGGAGTGAGCGAGCCGGCAACGTAATCCCGGATGGTTCGCACCAACAGCCTGGCGCCCATCACCCCCAGCCGGTCATGGAGCGTCTGCGAATCATCTTCCGGCCCAATGGGGGTTGCCTCCTGGGCCAGGATAGGGCCGGTGTCCAAGCCGGCATCCATTTTCATAATGGTGACGCCCGTCTGCGCCTGGGCCTCGAGGATGGCCCACTGAATCGGGGCGGCGCCGCGGTACCTGGGGAGCAAAGAAGTGTGGACATTGAGGCAGCCGTAGCGCGGCAGGTCCAGCAGCCTCTGCGGCAGGAGCTGCCCGAACGCCGTGACGGCGATCAGGTCGGGACCCAGGCGGCGGAGTTCCGCAACAAAGGCCTCCTCGCGCGCCCGTTCCGGTTGGAGCACCGGCAAACCCCGCCGCGCGGCCAATTCCTTGACGGGGGACGGGTGCAGCTTCATCTGCCGTCCCCTGCGCCGGTCAGGCTGCGTGACGGCTGCCAGGACGCGAAAACCCGGAGCATCGATCAAGCTCTCGAGGCTGGCACAGGACAACTGGGCCGTGCCCATGAAAATGATTCGCAGATCAGCCATTTCGGGGACGCTGCACCGCGCCTACCGCAAGAGCCGGCGCGGGCGCGCTCGGGAGGCGGGGGAAGGAACCGTGCGCGCGACCGCCGGGCCGGTCACCGTCCGCTTGCCCAGGGAAGACCCGCACACCGAACAGAGAAACTCGTAGAGTTCACCGGAGGGCAGCACGAGCAGCAAACGCTCGCGCACGGGTTGCGAGATCCGGCACTTGGGACAATAAAGCTCGCTCGCTGTAAACTTGTCGAATTGCTGCATCATCCGGCTAAGTTGCGTCCTTATGGCGCAGTTGGATTTGCTGTATCTCCTGGAAGGGGATCATGACTTCCTCGGAGGCAGGGCCGCGCTGGACTTGCAGGTGGAGGTCGTTGGCGGCAATCCGGCTGATGCGCTGGCCTATGTATTGCCCGCGCGCCGACTTAATGACCAATACCATGTCCTTATCGGCATCACGGCGGACGACGCCGAAGAAGCCGGGGAACTTCGTTTCGATGAAGCGTCGGTTGAAGGTGAATTGCCCGCGCTGGAAGGTTGTGGTTGGCGGCAACGCTGGCTTTTGCTCCTGGTCGCTCTCCGTGTGGGCCAGCTTCAGTGCGGTCGGATGCGCGGCGCCATCGGCCCGCATCGGGTTGATCTCGTCGGCTCCTGCCGGGGCCGGGGCCGTGGCCGCGGCAGGCTCGCCCTCGGGGGCGCCCGCGGGCGCAGCCGCCGCGCTCGGCCCCGAGGGCTCCATCCGGGTCCGCATCGATAAGAAAATAATCGGTCCCGCCAGCGGGAGCACCGCGGCGGCTCCGCAGACCAGCGGCACTGGCTGGGCGCGAAAGATAGCAACCTCATAACCCGCATAAATATTGGCTGCGTAAAGCACCAGCAACACCAGCAGCCCA
>Ga0187877_1000726_pt1 | contig 39368 bp, 34 predicted proteins | sample June2016WEW_17_1_3_FD_132430 | JGI IMG/M metagenome (GOLD analysis project Ga0187877, IMG submission 132430) | Peatland microbial communities from SPRUCE experiment site at the Marcell Experimental Forest, Minnesota, USA - June2016WEW_17_100 | ecosystem: Environmental > Terrestrial > Soil >...
GCGAAGTTCTCAAACCCGAAACCATCAACTACCGCCGCCTGCGCCCCGAGAAAGATGGTCTGTTCTGCGAAGCCATCTTCGGCCCAACACGTGACTGGCAGTGCTATTGTGGCAAATACAAGAACCCTCGCTATAAAGGCATCATCTGCGATAAGTGCGGCGTTGAAGTAACCCGCTCATCGGTGCGCCGCGAGCGCATGGGGCATATCGGCCTGGCGACGCCCGTCGCCCATATCTGGTACACGCGCCGCATCCCCTCCTACCTGGGGCTCCTGCTGGACATCTCGCGCCGCAACCTGGATCGGGTGCTTTACTTCGCCCAGTACATCGTCACCTACGTGGATGAGGAAGCCCGTCAAAAAGCCCTCAAGCGTCTGGAGGACGAAATCTCCGTCTCCGAGCGCGAGCAGGCTGCCGAGATCAATTCCAAGATCGCTGAGATCAAGACCGCCCGCGATAAAAAGCTGGCGGAACTCCAGTCCCACCGGACCGGCCTGGAGCACGAATACGACGAAAAGATCGCCACCCGGCTTGAACCGCTCATGAAAGAGGGCCAGCGCCTCGAGAGTCTGCTTCTGGAAAACAAGGGCAAGGTGATCAAGCAGGCCGTCGTCTTCGGCAACACGGATACCGTGATCGCTGATGCTGGCGTCAAAGTGGGTGCCAGCCATATCACCAAGGTGCAGAAGATCGTCCAGGAACGGCTGGAAGGTCTCGAGAACGAGCTCAAGGACGAAAAACAGCGCGCCCTGGAAGAAGTCAAGATGGAAGCCGCCAAGACCAAGGCCGAAGCTGACGAGCAGATGAACGCCCTGCGCAGCCAGCTGGAGGACCAGTCGGCGAGCTCACACGACCAGAATGCCCACCAGCGCGATGAGCTGCTGGAACTGCGGCCCTTCACCTTCCTGGGCGAAACCCGCTACCGTGAACTCAAGCAGCGCTGGGGCCAGGTCTTCCGTGCCGATATGGGCGCCGAAGCCTTCTATGACATCCTGCGCCGCCTCGACCTGGATAAACTCTCGACCGAGCTCTGGCATGAAGTCCGCTCCACGAAGTCCAAGCAGAAGCGCAAGAAGGCTACCACCCGCCTCAAGGTGGTGGAGGCCTTCCGTCGCTCCGGCAACCGGCCGGAATGGATGATCCTGACCGTGCTGCCGGTCATACCCCCTGACCTGCGCCCGATGGTCCAGCTGGACGGCGGCCGCTTTGCCACCTCGGATCTGAACGACCTGTACCGGCGGGTCATCAACCGCAACAACCGCCTGAAGAGGCTGCTCGAGCTGGGGGCTCCGGACGTGATCGTCCGCAACGAGAAACGCATGCTCCAGGAAGCGGTCGACTCGCTCATCGACAATTCCCAACGCGGCAAGGCGCTCAGCCGCCGCGGCCGGCGCGAACTCCGCTCCTTGAGCGATATGCTCAAGGGCAAGAAAGGCCGCTTCCGCCGCAACCTGCTCGGCAAACGGGTGGACTATTCCGGCCGCTCGGTCATTGTGGTCGGCCCGCAGTTGAACCTTTACCAGTGCGGCCTGCCCAAGACCATGGCGCTGGAGCTGTATCGGCCCTTCGTCATCGCCCGGCTGGTGAGCCACAACTACGCGGCCAATGTCAAGGGGGCCCGCCGCTTCATCGAGCGCAATCGCCCGGAGGTCTGGGAAGTCCTGGAGGAGGTCATCAAGGACCGACCCGTTCTGCTGAACCGGGCGCCGACCCTGCACCGCCTGGGCATCCAGGCCTTCGAACCGGTGCTGATCGAAGGCTCGGCCATCCAGCTACACCCGCTGGTCTGCACCGCCTTCAATGCCGACTTCGACGGCGACCAGATGGCAGTTCACGTGCCGCTGTCCGATAAGGCGGTTCAGGAAGCCCGCCGCTTGATGCTGGCCTCCAAGAACCTGCTCAAACCCGCCGACGGTGAACCCATCATCGGACCTTCCAAGGATATGGTGCTGGGCGTGTTCTACATGACCATGCTGGTCAGCCGGACGCATGCGGGCGAGGGCCGCGCTTTTGCGGACATGGACGAAGTGGAGATGGCTTTCCAGCTCGGCCAGGTGGATATCCACACCAAGATCAAAGCGCGTGTCAAGACCTGGTACGCAGACGACGGCACCCGCCTGCCCGAAATGGAAGAGCGCATCCTGGACACCACGGTCGGCCGTGTGCTGTTCAACCGCATCCTGCCCGAGACCGTACAGTTCGTCAACGAACAGCTGGACAAGGGTGGGGTGAAGGACCTGATCGCGGAGGTCTACGAACTCTGCGGCCAGGATGTGACCACTGAAACCGCGGATGCCATCAAGCGCATTGGCTTTGAGTATGCCATGCGTTCCGGTACGACCATCGCCGTCTCTGATATCACGGTCCCGCCCGAGAAGCAGGAGATCATTGAGCAGGCGCTCAAGGACGTCGAACTGGTACAGCGCGATTTCCGCCGCGGCCTGCTCACAGAACAGGAACAGAACGAACGGATCATCGAGACCTGGCAGCAGACCACCAACGATGTCGCCAAGGCAGTTCGGGACAGCATGGACCCCGATGGCAACCTGTCCACCATGGCCACCTCCGGAGCAACCAAAGGTGGTTTCGGTCCGATCAGCCAGCTGGCCGGTATGCGTGGTCTGATGGCGGATCCGTCCGGTCGCATCATCCCCCTGCCGATCAGCTCAAACTTCCGGGAGGGTCTGACCGCCATTGAATACTTCATCTCGACACACGGCGCCCGCAAGGGCCTGGCAGACACCGCCCTGCGCACCGCCGACGCCGGTTATCTGACCCGCCGCCTGGTCGACATCGCCCAGGATGTGATCATCAACGAATACGACTGCGGCACTCATGAAGGCATCTGGATTCGCAGCAAGGACGACGTCGCCGGACAGTCACTGTCCTCCCGCCTGTACGGCCGGCTGGCCGCTGAACGTGTCCTCGATCCTCAGACCGGGGAAGTCCTGGCGGAACGGGATGATGTCATCGATCATGAACTGGCGCGCAAGATCACGAGCGCGGGTGTCGAGGAGATCAAGGTCCGCTCTGCCCTCACCTGCGAGCTGACGCACGGGATTTGTGCCAAGTGCTACGGCCTGGACCTGGGTCGCGGGACGATGGTCGAGCTCGGGTCCGCAGTGGGGATCGTGGCTGCCCAGTCGATCGGCGAGCCGGGCACCCAGCTGACCCTGCGGACTTTCCATACCGGTGGCGTCGCCGCCGGCGGGGATATTACGACCGGTCTGCCCCGGGTGGAAGAGCTTTTCGAAGCACGCAAACAACCCAAGGGCGAGGCCGTCGTTTCAGAAATCAAGGGCACAGTGCATATCATCCAATCAGACAAGTATGCCGACATGCGCCTGGTGCGGGTCGAGTCCAGCGAGATGATCCACGACGAGTTCGATGTGCCAAAGGAATGGAAGATCGTCGTCAAGGACGAGGAAGCGGTCAAGGCCGGTGCGGTCATTGCCACCCTGGAAGAAGCGACCATTGTCACGCCGCATGCCGGTAAAGTCCGCATTGAGAAGCGCAAAGTGTTTGTTTCCTATGAGCAGCGCGAGGAGGTCGAACACGAAATCCCGACCACCCTGCGCTTGCTGGTGAAGGACAGCGAAAAAGTGGAGGCTGGGGAGCCGCTCACCGAAGGTTCGCTCAATCCGCACCGCATCCTGCGCATCCAGGGACGCGAAGCCTGCCAGATGTACCTGCTGATCGAAATCCAGAAGGTGTACCGGTCCCAGGGCCAGAACATCCACGACAAGCACTTCGAAGTCATCATCCGAAAGATGATGAGCAAGGTTCAGGTCCAGCGTCCTGGAGACACTCCCTACCTGCCCGGCGATGCAGTCGATCGACAGGAGATCAAGAAATTCAATGAACAGCTGCTGGCGGATAACAAGCAGCCAGCCAAATTTTTTGAAATCCTGTTGGGCGTGACCAAGGCGTCACTCAGCACGGACTCGTTCCTGTCGGCCTCCTCCTTCCAGCACACCATCAAGGTGCTGGCTGGGGCAGCCATCGCGGCTTCTAACGACCCGCTCTACGGCCTCAAGGAGAACGTGATCATCGGCAAACTGATCCCCGCCGGGACCGGATTCGTCCACGGACGCTTCCTGACAACCGAACGAGCGCTGGAGCAAGCCGGTTCCTCCCAATGGACCGATATTCAAGACAGCGCCTCCTCTGATTGAGCTGCTTGAATGGAACCCACATACAGGGGCACGATGACTTCGTGCCCCTGTATGCTTTAAAATTGACTCCTTGACGCTTTTTGCCTTTCCCCTTAAGATAAGCTCAGTTTTTTAGAACATGCGTTTTGTGCCCGCTAGGAGATGGATTCATGGAACTCGGTCTCGTCCGTAAGATAGATATCGATCGCGAGATGCAGCAAGCCTACCTCGACTATGCCATGTCCGTCATCGTGGCGCGCGCCCTCCCGGATGCCCGCGACGGCTTGAAGCCTGTCCAGCGGCGCATCCTGTACGCCATGTATGACATGGGACTGCGCGCCGAAAGTGACTACAAGAAGTCCGCCCGCATCGTGGGCGAGGTGCTGGGAAAATATCATCCGCACGGCGACACCGCGGTTTACGAGGCGATGGCGCGCATGGCCCAGGATTTCACCCTGCGGACCTTGCTGGTGGACGGACAGGGCAATTTCGGATCGGTGGATGGCGACCCGCCTGCGGCGATGCGTTATACCGAAGCGCGCCTGGCTGCGCCGGCCCTGGACCTGCTGGCGGACATCGGGAAAAATACGGTTGACTTCGTCGACAACTTCGACGGCACCCTGACGGAACCGACCGTACTCCCCGCTGCCATCCCCAACCTGCTGGTGAACGGTTCGGCCGGCATCGCAGTCGGCATGGCAACCAACATTCCTCCCCACAACCTGGGTGAGGTTTCCGACGCCCTAGTCTACATGCTGGAGCATTGGGAGAAGCTGGACGAGATCAACGTCGATGACCTGATGGAATTCGTGGAGGGGCCCGACTTCCCGACGGGCGGCATCATCATCGAGCAAAAGGGCGAGGAGGGCATTGAAGCCGCCTACGGCAAGGGCCGCGGCCGGGTCACGATCCAGGCCCGCGCTCACATCGAGGAGATGGAACGCGGCAAGTCACGCATCATCGTCACCGAGCTGCCCTACCAGGTTAACAAGTCAACCCTGATCGAGCGCATCGCCGAATTGGTGCGCGAAGGGCACCTGGAAGGCATCACCGACCTTCGGGACGAATCCGACCGCCAGGGGCTGCGCATCGTGATCGAGCTGACGAAGAACGTCGAACCGGAGAAGGTGCTTGCCGATCTGTACAAACGCACACCCATGCAGTCCACGTTCGGCATCATCCTGCTTGCACTGGTGGACGGCGAGCCGCGCTTGCTCACGCTGAAGCAGGCGCTGCGCGTCTACCTGGACCATCGCTTGACAGTGGTCCGCCGCAGGACCGAATTCGACCTGGAGCGGGCCCGGGCGCGAGCGCACATCCTCGAAGGATTGACGGTGGCCCTCAAGCACCTGGATGAGATGATCGCCTTGATCAAGGCCTCTGCGGACGTCGATGCAGCGCGGGTACGCCTGATGAAGCGCTACAAGCTCAGTGACCTCCAGGCCAATGCGATCCTCGAAATGCAACTGCGCCGCCTGGCGGCGCTGGAGCGCAAGAAGATCGAGACCGAATACAAGGAAATGCTCGACCTGATCAAGGACCTGCAGGGACTGCTCAAATCCCCCAAGAAGATGCGCACCACGGTTGCAGAAGAGCTGCTCAAGATCAAGGCTGCCTACGGCGACCGCCGTCGAACGCAGATCGTCAGCATGAAAGGCCGCAAGAGGAAGGCGCCGCTGACTGCTGCCGAGCTGCTCCCGGATCAATCGATCTGGATCGGGATGACCGCGGAGGGCGCCCTGGCGCGCACGCGGGACGATAAACCCCCGCGCCTCTCGGGCAGCGAGGCTCCCCGGCTGCTGGTCTGGGCCCATGCCACCGACACTCTCGTGCTTGTCTCCGCACGCGGCCAGGCAGCGGCAATCGCAGTCCACACCCTGCCGGAAGCTGACCGGCTCGCGGATGGCATCCCATACAATAAACTTACGCCGCTCCAGGAGGGCGATCTGCCGGTTGCGGCCTTCGCCGTACCAATCAGGAAAAGCGATCTGCCTGAAGAAACCTACCTCCTGACCGCCACGCGGGGAGGCATGGTCAAAAAGAGCTCCTTGGCTGAACTGCCCGGCCCCTCGGCGCAAACCTTCTCCCTGGTCAGGGTGAATGACGGCGATACCCTCGGTTGGGCGGCTTTGAGCGACGGGAAGAAGGAAATCCTCCTCATGACCGCCTCCGGCATGGCCATCCGCTTCAAGGAGGAGGACGTCCGCTCCATGGGGTTGGTGGCAGCCGGCGTCAACGGGATCAAGCTGGATGTCGGGGATGAGGTGATCGGTCTGCAGGTGCTGCCTCAGGCCGGTGACGTTTTCCTGGTCACCACGGACGGCAAAGCCAAGCGCGTGGCGATCAAGGATTTTCCCACCCAGGGGCGCTATGGCAAGGGTGTCAGGGCCTGGGAGCTGCCGCGCGGCGTGAAACTGGTTGGGATGGGGGTTGGCAAGGGTACGACCCATCTCACCCTGCACCTGCTCAAGGCCGCGGCCAAACAGATCCGCATAGACGAAGCTCCGCTGCGCAAACGTTCTGCGCTGCGAGGCGCTACGGTCGTGGAGGTCAAGCCCGGAGATGCGGTCACCGCCCTGACCGAATCGTGGGCGGTCGAGCGCTTTATTCCCATGGTCAAAGGCGAAGACAAGAAAGCGCCTCCCAGGAAATCCAAATGACCAGCCCCGCCTGAAACCAGACCGCTGGAGCGGCATCGAACGCCGCTCCAGCGGTCTGCTGTTTCGAAGGAGTGCACGGCGGGGAAATGTCCCGCCTATGCGATCAGCGTATAGTCCAGGGTGATCTTGCCACCCTCCACCACCAAGGTGGTCAGGCCGGTCATGCCCCCCGCTTCCCAGGTCAGATAACGGACTACGCCCTGGATTCCGACATTAACGAGATTAAAGGTGGCTCCGATCGGAAGCGAGGCAAAGAACGCATCATAATCCATTTGGATGGCAGGCAGCCCCTGGATGGTTTGATCGGCACGCACACGCATCGCCTCCGTCCCGTAGAGCGCGGCAATCCGTGTGGGCTGACGGCTGTTGAGGGCAGCCATGAACTGCGCGGTGAAGGCGTCCGGGAGGACCGGCGCGTTTCCTTGGGCTGGGGCAGGAGCTGCGGGCGCGTTCGCCGCCTGCACAGCAGGCGGCTGGGGAATAGCCTCCGGTTCCGTCTGGCCGACCGCAGGAGGCTTTGAGGCTGCCAGGGGCCAGGTAAAACCGGAAACGGTTTCCCAAAGCAGCGGCAGGTTCGCCCGGCATTCATCCCAGGAAAAGAAATTGACCGCCTGAATTCCCAGATCATGGGCCGTCCCCAAGAATTCAACCAGGTCAGCCTGACTCGGCATCCAGCCGGACGGACTTCCATAGGCCGCCCCGCTCGCCAGGTAAGGCTTGGCATGCGGCAGGGCGTCACACTGACGTTTGGACTCGCGCAGCTGGCTGCCGGGGTTGTGGATCGGTTCCCAGTAGACCTGCGGCATGTGGTAGTCACAGCCCTCCAGGAAGACGGCCCAGGGCAGTTTCCGGTGGTAATTGGGAAAGCGATAAGAGTTCAAGGCGATGGGGATGTTCAATGCATTGCGGATGGTATCCATGAACTGGTGGCCAGATTGCGCCTTACCGGGTTCTTCGTACTCCGCCCCCGCGTTCACCACATATCCGTCCAGTCCCAGAAGTTGCAGGCGTTGAATCGCAGCTACCGCCTCGCCCTCCGGGTCGTCGCCGTAAACTGAATGCCAACCCCACACCGTGATCCCGGCCGCGTGCAGGGTCTGGACTACCGGCAAGGTGTAGTCCAGGCCGGACGGGTCAACCCCGAAGGGATTCGGTCCATCCGCGATCTTGACGATCACATGGCTGAGGCCGGCAGCCTGTGCGGCAAGTTGGATTGCAACGGGGTTACCGCCTTCGCAGGCGCGCAGGACAAAGATAAAAAAACCTTTTCCTTGGATGGGCATAAGATCTCCTCTCCCGAAAGGCCAAGATCAGGGCCTCCGAGGGTGCCTCCAGATCTAAATGTTTCCTACCAATCCCAGTTCCGGTGCGATTCGGCGCATGGCCAGGATGACGTTGCCAACATGTTCCCAGAGTTCGACCCCGAATTCCGCCGCGGCCTTTTCGATCTCTTCCCGCTTCGCCCCGGCCGCAAAGGTTTTATCCTTCCACTTCTTTTTAACCGAGGAGGCTTCCAAGTCCAACAGCGACCGCGAGGGGCGAACCAGCGCAACCGCCATGATCAATCCGGTGACTTCATCACAGGCGTACAACGCCTTTTCCATGCGCGTTGTCCGGGGGACACCGGTGTGATCAGCATGGCTGAGAATGGCATGGATGATTTCCTCCGGCACGCCGCGCTCGCGCAGGATAGGCTCGCCTGCCAGCGGGTGCTCTTCCATGGTCGGATGTACCTCCCAGTCAAAATCGTGGAGCAGGCCCGTCAGCCCCCACAGTTCAGGGTCCTCACCATATTTCTCGGCATAGAAACGCATGGCGGCTTCTACTGCCAGCATGTGTCGGACTAGGTTCTCGTTCTTGACATATTCACGGACGAGGCTCAGGGCTTCTGTGCGGTCCATGGTCTCCTTTTTAATGAAAGAACCTGGTACTGTTAATGAAAAATCGGCTCAGGATTGCCCAAAATAGGGACGGGATGAGCAATTTGCACATCCCACAGGGCGGCGACATCCGCGACCAACTCACGCATGTTCCAGTATAGCACGGAAGAACGGCGGTAACTGCGCAGGTCGGCGCTGACCCCGACCGCCACGACACCTAAGGAATTACAGAGGTATAGAGCGCGCGGCAGGTGAAAATTCTGCGTGACCAGAATGGCATGTGTCACGCCAAAAATGGCCTTGGCCCGGTAACAGGTGTCGTAGGTGCGCAGTCCGGCATTATCGAGAACCATGGCGTCTTCAGGGACACCGAGGAGCAAGGCGTACTGGCGCATGGCTCCGGGCTCATCATGATAAATGGAACGATTATCCCCGCTCAGGAGCAGCTTTTCGACCTTTCCGGCAAAATAAAGCCGGGCAGCTGCGGCTACCCGGTCCTGCAGGACCGCGGTCGGGAAACCGCTGCGCGACAGCCCTGCGCCGAAGACAATGGCCACACGACCAGCCGGGACGGCCGAGGCGGGGTATATCCGGCCACGCGCCGCGAGGCCGGTCGTAAGGCGCGCCGCTACCAGGAGTAACAGGCCCAGGCCAAGCAGAATCGAGAGCAAGGTCCATATCATCTTGTCAATGCGCCTGAACATTGGCGGATTGTACCATGCGAAAAAGGAGCCCGTTTCCATTGTGGAAATGGGTTCCAAATGGGCTACGGCCCGAATCGATCGCCTGCAGACCTCCGCGTTCCCGAAGTCTGTTGATTTTTCCTGCGCTCCTGATCTACTCCCGGAATGGTTTTTAGACGAGGGCCTGTCTTAATTTGGCGCTGGCGAAATCCATCAACGCCACGATGATCACAATAAAAGCCACCACGGTCCCCGCTTTGTGGTATTCCAACGATCCGAAGAAGGTGTAAAGGGTTAAGCCAATCCCGCCCCCGCCCGCGAAGCCGATAATCGTTGCCATGCGAATGTTGATATCCCACTGGTAGATCAGGTAGGAAACGAAAGGCGGTGTGATCTGCGGCAGGATAGCGTAAACGATCATCTGCAGGCGGTCGGCGCCGGTGGCATTGACAGCCTCGATCGGGCCGGCGTCGATGTTCTGATGGCTTCCGAGAACAACTTTCCGATCAGCGCGAAGGAAGTCACCGCCAATGCCATCATGCCTGCAAACGGCCCGATGCCAACCCAAAATATGAAAATCACCACATAAAGAAGTGCCTCGATCGAACGCAGGATGTTGAAGAGCGCCCGCGTCAGATAATAAATCCAGACCGAGAGCCGACTGCGGCCTGTCAGATTCTTGGCGGCCAGAAAACTAAAAGGCAGTGCAACTAAAGCACCCAGAGTGGTGGCAAGCAAGGCCTGGAAGATCGTGACGATCAGTTGCTGGATGGTGGGCTGCAATACACTTGGGGAGAGATCAATCGTCACGAAGTCTTTGATCAGCAGGCCAAAATTAGAACCGGGGTTGAATAGATCCCGTAGGTTGATCTCGCTCAGATTCCAGCAGTAAATGAACGTCAGCAATCCCAAGATCACATAAAAGGCCACCCGCAAATAGTTCAAAAGTGGGCGCTGCCTGTTTTTGTCCTTTTGAGGCTGATCCTTCAAGATGCCTGCGCGCCACTTCTCACTTATAAAGTCTACCAGAACGATTACGACGACCACAGCCCACAGCGCGGTCGCATATTGTTGGTAACCGCCCATGCGGACATTTTCAATCACAAAAAAGCCGATACCACCGCCGGCCACAAAGCCGATCACCGTGGCGGAGCGCATATTGATATCCCAGCGCAGGAGCGAATAGGCCAGGAAAGATGGCACAATTTGCGGGATGACCGCATAACGGACGACCTGGATCAAATTGGCGCCGGTGGCGGTGACCGCCTCAACCGGGCCCGGATCGATATGCTCGATCTCTTCAGAGAACAATTTACCCAATGCTGCTATGGAGTGAATGGTCAGCGCGATCACGCCGGCGAAAGAACCCAGACCCACCCAGACGATGACGATCAATCCCCACACGATCGTGTCGATGGCGCGCACCACATTCAAAATGCCGCGCGCTATATAATAAATGGCCGTTCCTCCTCGAAGGCGCGCCATGATATTGCGCGCCGCGAAAAAGCTGACCGGTATGGCCAAAATTGTGGATAACAGGGTCGCCATCAGGCCCATGGCAATGGTTACGATCATGGAACCGGCGTTGAATGTCTTGATTTTGCCCCCCAGGGCCGCCAAGCCCAAGTTGATCTGCCACTGGGCAGCCGGCCGGAGTTCCACATTGCCAATGATCTGCAGCAGGTTATCACTTACCCGGATCGGGCCAGCAACCGGACGCCCTGCCAGCTTGTCACCCAGGTAAGTGTACATGCAGCTCCAGGCACAGATCTGGTCCTGGCCATTAACGGACATGGTGATCATGTCGGGGTTGAGCAGATTCGTCGCCACGATGCGGGCGTCGTTGAAACGCTCCACCAGCCGGTTCAGCCGGACATCCGTGACATTCCAGGCGATCACATAAAGGATAATCGCAGCGAAAAGGATTCCGAGCATGGGGCTGGAATTTTTTTGACGCACCAGCGCACGGGCGTCCAGCACATTCCAGACCCAAAACAAAATCAGCGGCAACCAAAGCCAGCTGGTAACCAGGCCGGCAAGGCTAATCTTTCCAATATTCTGGTGAACCAGCGACCAGTTGACCAGGTAGATCAGAATCGCGGTCGTCAAGAAAATCAACAAGCCGCGTGTCCGCCTTTTGGACAGGAACTGCCCAAGCCCGGGAAGTATCAAGGAAGACCATGCCACTGCGGTGGATTTTGTAGCTGGTTTTGGGGTGGCTTCGGTTTTTGCCATGAAGGTTTTTTATTCAGGTGACAGTTTATTTAAGGGGGCCATGCTAAAAAATGGAAACGGAAGACCCGCCTGGACTCAAATGATGGAGACGCGCTCGGCTTCCTGACCATAGATGGCTTTAAATTCAGCATCGTCAATTTGCTTAGGCAGTCCCTGGAAAACCAGCTCGCCATCTTTGAGGGCAATGGCGCTGGTGGCATAGCGGTGCACCAGGTCGAGGAAATGCAGACTGCAAAGCACGGTAATTCCACGTTCTTTATTGAGCTGCTCAAGGTATTTAAGGATGGAATGCGCCAGCACCGGGTCCAGCGAAGCAACCGGCTCATCGGCCAGGATCAGCTTCGGGTCCTGCATCAGGGCGCGGGCAATGCCTACGCGCTGCTGCTGGCCGCCCGAAAGGGAGTCGGCGCGCACGTGGGATTTATCCGCCAGGCCGACCTGATCGAGGCTGGCGAGCGCTTTGTTGTTGTCGGCTGCCGAGAAAAGATGCAGCGCGCTGGGAATCGTACTGACGTATCCCAACCGGCCGGAAAGCACATTGCTCATTACCGAAGAACGCCTCACCAGGTTAAATTGCTGGAAGACCATGCCAATCTGGCGGCGGATCTTGCGCATTTCACCGGCAGAAGCCGCAGTAATATCCTGGTCGTTCCAATAAATCTTTCCAGACGTCGGCTCGATGAGGCGGTTGATGCAACGCAACAAAGTGGACTTGCCCGACCCGCTCAATCCGATGATCGCCAAGAACTCGCCATCCTTGACTTCAAAGCTGACGTTTTTCAATGCCTGGGTGCCGTTGGGATAGACCTTCGTGAGGTTTTCGACTTTTAACATGGAAATACCGAAATGTCCTGATCGCGTGGAAGATATAAAGAAAAGCCTGGCAGGTTGATGCAACCTGCCAGGCTAACCGGAAACGTTATTTAATCAACGAAGCGGGATCGACACCCGCCTTCACCAGGACTGTATTGAAGTCAGAATACATGGTGAAGGCCGGGTCGATTTTCTGGAAAGCATTGATGGCATAAAGCTTGGCCAGCACCGCCTTGCCACCCGGGTCCTTGGACATCGCCAGAAGAGCCTCGGTCGTGATCGCCTGAAGCGCGGCAGGGAAGGTCTTGATATACTGGACGCCGTCGTTGGGAATGCGGTCCGTATCCGCGAAGACGTACACCTTCTGCGTGATATCCGGATAAGTGCCAGCCAGATTGGTGGCGGCATCGGTCAGAACATTGATATAGGTCACGCCTGCATCACAATCACCTTTGTAGACGGCAATGGCAACATTCGGGTGGGAACCAGCATTCTCAGTTGCCTTGAAGTCAGCATCCGGGTTGATCCCATTCGCCTTGAGCACAATGCGCGGGACGATATAGCCCGACGTGGAAAGCGGATCCACGAAGCAGAAGGTTTTGCCCTTCAGGTCTGCGAAGGTCTTAATGCCCGAAGCCTGGTTGGCAATGAACTGACCTCGGTAGAACGGTTCCAACTGGCCTCCCAAGGCCTTATCGGGGTCAAGGTCATTCGTGGAATAGTTGCGCAGATTGATCAGGGCCGGGATGATCCCGTACTTTGCCTGAGCCGCCAGAATTGAGAAGGTGTTGAGGAAACCCACTTGAGCTTTCCCTGCACCCATCGCTTCGATCGCAGCGGCATAGCTGGTCCCGGTCTGGATCGTATAGGACAGACCGGTCATCTGGTTCAAGCAATCGGCAATGGCGCTGCTGGCTGTGGCAATGGTGCCAGCTTCACCAGATGGGACAAAAGCCATGGTGATCGGGTTGCCCGAAGAGCCAAGTGCTCCGGCTGCGGGCGCGGCCGGGGCATCCGTCAGCTTGGTGCAGACAGGCGGCGGAGTGGTAGCTGTTGGAGCCTTCGTGGCGGTCGCCGTCGGAGCGCTCGTGGGGGCTACGGTCGGAGCCTGCGTCGCGGTCGGGGCTGCGGTCGCCGGCACCGTCGTCGGCACAGGGGCGGGGGTGGGCGTGGCAGCAGCTCCGCAGGCAGCCAGCAGCATGGTCGCGGCCACCAGCAAGGTCAGGAACAAATACATCTTCTTCATTTTCATTCTCCTCTCATGGGAATGGTTGGAATGGAATTATGATCCGATTTCCAGCTGGATGATAGCTCGAATCAACCCGATTGACAAGTGTTTGGTTTCCCGAATCCGTTATAATGAGGCCATGTCTAGACAAAATCCTTCCCCATTTTTAATTTGGCTCCCGTGGATTCTCTTGGTCCTGGTGGTCGCCGCTACGGTATGGTTCCTGGTCTCGGTCAGGAGCAATCTCGAAGCCACCCTCGGACCACTGAACCACACCAATAGCGAGGTGGGGACCCAGTTGTCAGAGCTGATCCATCCCACACCGACCGTCCTGCCGGATCCGGTCACGATCATCCACGAGGTGCGCGCCCTGGCCCGTCTGGAAACCATCCAGTATACGGTCGAGAAGGTGATCACCGCCGAGGTCAACCAGGGTGTGCTCGGTCCGCTCTTCGGCGACCGTCTCCTCCTTGTGGCCCACGGCACGGTCATCGCGGGCATCGACATGCAACAGCTCGGCACCGCGGATATGTATTTGCAAGACGGGGCCCTGAACGTCCGCTTGCCTCCGCCCGAAATCTTCGTCGCCACCCTGGATAACCAGAAATCCTACGTATACGACCGACAGACAGGGGTGTTCAGCCATGGGGACCCGAACCTGGAGACCGCCGCCCGCCAAGTAGCCGAACAGCAGATTCGGCAGGCCGCGCTCGATGACGGGATTCTTGCTCTTGCACAGCAAAATGCAGAATCCTATCTCACGCGCCTCTTCCAGGCCCTGGGTTACCCAGAGGTCATCTTCATCGAACCGACGCCGACGCCGTAAACAAATCCGGGCGGGAGGAACCACAGGCCACCCCCTGGTTACCGGATCGATTCCCCTCTCCAATCGGGATGGGTATATTTGATCCGCACCAATTCATCGGCGCGGGCAACCTCCGCAGAGGTTAATGCTCCAGGCCGGAGCTCCAGCTTTAATACATCCTGAAATGCAGCGATAAACGCCTGGGAAGCCTGGTCCCAGCTCAATGGGTGTCCCAGGACGGATGCGACCGTGGTGGCGCGCCCCAGCAGCCGTGCCGCGGCGCGCCCTCGCGCGCCTTCATCCGGAAAGACCAGGACCTCCAGGATACGCGTCAGGTCGCCCGTCAAGGGCAGCGACCCGTGCTGGAGGACCCCTTCCCTGCGGCGGGCCTGTGCCGAACCGACCAGCTTCTTGCCGCCGATGATGATTTCCGAGCTCGATGGGACTTCAAAACAAACCGGGTTAGTGTTGGGACCTTGCAGGGCAGCGCTGCGCTCCTGTATTTCAGCCGGCAGGCCAAGCCGGTGCAGGGCCTCCAGCAGGGCCAGTGCCAGGCGGTGGTAAGCTTCCAGGACCGTACCCGCCAGACGCTCTTCGTCCGGCGGGGCAGCGACCGAATAGGTGAGCTCATCCGTGTGCAGGATGGCTCGCCCTCCAGTCGGACGGCGCACCAGGTCCCAGCCATGGGCCTGCAGCCGCGGCAGGTCCACATCGGACAGGGGCTGGGCGTACCCCAGGGAGAGGCAGGGTGGTTCCCAAGCGTACAGACGCAGGGTCGGCAGGGAGGTCCTGCGCCAGACAGCTTCGAGGATGGCCTCATCGACCGCCATGTTCCAGGCTCCAGGCGCGGCCGGGGTCAGCAGGAGACGCCAGGTGTTCATCGAATCATCCCGGACGGCACTCGAAAAACCGGCACTGCGTCACAGCTCACCGACCGCCTCCAATTCCTTCATCACTTTCTCCGCGATTTCATCCGGGACCGGGAGGAGCGGGGGGCGAACGGTCCAATAAGGCAGGCCGTACTGCCGGGCCAGCAGCGCCTTTACGATCGGAGGAAAGGGGGAGCTCCTCTCCAGGACCTCGCGCTGGGCGGTCAGTCGGGCTTGCACACTCGCCAGCTCTCCGCCCTGTCCGTAGGTTTTCCACAGGCCCGCCAAAACCGGGGAGAGCAGATTGGCTGGAGCGGTGATGCATCCGGAGGCATGATTCTCCAGACCCCACTGGAACAGTCTTTCGTTCCCCACAAAGGTCAGGAACTCCTGGCCGAAGTGTTGGCCAAGGGCTTGAGCATACTCGGCGTCACCGGAGGAATCCTTGATACCGACAAACTGGCGCGGAAAGGCATCCCGCAGGCGGGATAGAAAGTCCAGGGAAATCGATATGCCGGTGAGGGCCGGGAAATGATAATAGAGCAGAGCCCCATCCGCCGGGACAGCGCGCCGGATCAGCTCCGTAAAGTAAGCCAACAGACCATCCTCGGCGACCTTGCGAAAATAGTACGGCGGGAGCACGACCGCGCCATCATAGCCCAGGTCATAGGCCGCCCGGGTCATGGCGATGGTCTCGGTCAAACTGGGTGTCCCGCTCCCGGCGAGGAGGCGAAAGGACGGATGCATGGCGCGGGACTGGATGGCCGCCCGGTAAATTTCGACGCGCTCATCCGGCGCAAACGAGGGACCTTCCCCGGTGGTCCCCAAGATCAAAGCCCCCTGACAGCCGCGCCGGGCCAGGAAATCCAGCAGAGGGGGAATGCCCTCCAGGTCCAGAGAGAGATCTTTGTTAAGCGGGGTCACAGCCGCGGCATAAACGCCTGATAGTCGATGAGGCATCACTTCACCTGATTGATGAAATGCTTGGCCGCCTTGGTGGGGGGCATCAGATCATGTCCCTCCGCATTCAGGTAGCGCTGGTGGTCCAGCACCCAGAGATAGAGATCCGCCTCCGTCTTGCCAGGAAATTCCTTGAGAATGCCCCTGCGGCGGATGATGCGCACGATGGGCAGATAGACCGTGTCATACCAGTGCGCCACCGCCTCCTCATCGGAAATGGGGCGCTGAAGGTCGAGGCCCATGAAGTACTTATGGACGGCGATGTGCTCCAGCATGAGGTCGAAGCCGTCAGGGATGGTCAGCTTGATGCTGGCCTTGGGGCGGATGTGGTCCAGCCCAGTTCGCTCCAGGAAAAACACTTTTTCACCGAGGATTTGAAGGTCTTCCGTCCGGAGGTCAGGAGTAATGTTCACCTTGGTCGAGCATTCGCGCACCTCGGCATCGATGAACTCCTGTCCCTGCTCCCGTGCTACAGAGACGCGGTGATGCCCATCGACCACAAAGTAAACATCGCCGACCTGGTATAAGACGACCGGTGGCAGATTGACCTCCTGATAAAAAGCCCGGTCGATGTTCTGCCAGCGGGAAGCAATCTGGTCTTCCAGCGGGAGGAAGGCGCGATCGAATTGGTGGTAGCGGTTCAGGCTGCCCACGATCTTATCCACCCGCACGGTTTTTACGCCGCGGTAAATGGGCCCGCCCAGGCGCAGCTTTTCTTTGACCTCGTCATAGGAGAGCAGGGTATGCGGCTGGCCATCGATCAGCCTGCGGATGCGGTTCAAGAACGCCTTTAAGCGTACCCGGGCAAAATCAGAACGGGCGCGGGAAGAGAAATCATCCAACATGCGGTTCCACCTCCATGATCAGATAGGGATAGACGTTGATCACGGTTGTGTCTCCGACCCGCGTCACCGGTGGTTCGAGGTTACCTTTGTAGACCATGGTATGACCGTGAATGAAGAAACGCGGTTTGAAGAAGCGGATAAAATCCACATAGGCGCTGAAACCCGTATGGGCCATGTCATCGTCGTCGTGGATCCCGCGCGGTGGGGAATGTGCCATCACGATATCCAGGACACCGCCTGAGTGGAGGCGATGCCACACAAGCGAGGGCAGAAGGGCGGACAAACGCAGATACATTTCGGCCTGAGTGTACTGGTTGGGGCGGTCGGGTTGATAACGTATACTCCCGCCGATCCCGGCAATGGTCAGCCCTTTGACCCGCATGACCCGCCGATCGAGGATCTCACACCCTTCCGCCTGAGCAGACGGGTTCCCCTCATCGTACCGGGGGTCGTGGTTGCCAGGGATGTATAGCAGCGGGACATTCAGAGACGATACCAGGAATTCCAAGTAGTCGTATGGCAAATCACCACAGCTGAGGACGAGACTGACATCCCTGAAAAGCTCCCGGATTTCCGGCTTGTATAGACGGTCCAAGACGAGGTCGCTGACAGCCAGAATCTTCACTCCAACTCCAGGCCATATTGTGCCCCAAAGTGGGGTTCCTCGCAAGGCTGAAACAAAAAAGTGAGGCTGCAGCTTTTTTTACTCATGAGACGAGGCCGGCAGGGAGGCCGGCGGGCCAAACAAGGTGCCTGCCCACCCTTAAAACCCAGAAATGACCCCTGGCTGGGTTTGTCATAGAACCGCAAGGCCATATGGGTTGCATTTCCTTTGAAGGATAGTTTATAATCTATTCAGCACTGCTGTTGAGGAGACAATTTTCTGGAAACCCAAAAAATTTCTCATCCGACAGGCGACCCAGAAGAAGAAGCCCGCAGCACACAACTGACGGCTGGGGCGACCCTTGTCAGCCGCTACGTAATCCAGGATGTTATCGGGGTCGGCGGCATGGGATCTGTCTATCGCGCCCGCGATCTGCACTTCCCGAACGTCGTTAAGCTGGTAGCAGTCAAGGAGATGATCAACCGCGCCCCCGACCCGCTCGTACGGAAGACGATCGTGCAGAACTTCGAGCGGGAAGCCAACATACTGGCAACCCTCAACCACCCCTCCATTCCGCGCATTTATGATTATTTCAGCGAGTCCAATCGCTCTTACCTAGTCCTGGAATTCATCAACGGCAAGGACCTCGAAGCGATCATCAGCGAGACGCCGGGATTCCTATCTGAAGAGCTGGTGCTCTCCTGGGCCATCGAGTTGTGTGATGTGCTCCATTTTCTGCACACCCACAAACCAGACCCAATCATCTTTCGGGATATGAAGCCATCGAACGTGATGGTCAATTTAAGCCAGCACGTCATCCTGGTCGACTTCGGCATCGCCAAACCGTTCTTTGCCGGTCAAAAGGGCACGATGATCGGCACGGAGGGATATTCCCCTCCCGAACAGTATCGCGGCGAGGCCACCCCGTTGGCGGATATTTACGCACTGGGCGCGACCATGCACCACGCACTTACCAAGCGCGATCCGCGGCTAGAGCCACCCTTCTCTTTCGGAGAACGGCCGGTCCGCAAGATCAATCCATCCATCTCAGACGAACTGGAAGCGGTGATCAACACGGCCCTGCAATACAACCCGGAGGACCGTTTCCCAAGCGCCGAGGCGATGAAAGAGGCGCTGGTGGCGGCCGGACGCAAGACGGGCATCCTGGATCGCATCGGCGGGGCGACGACGGCGGTCCAGACCGCGAGCGGCATCAAACCGCTGTGGACCTTCCAATGCGAAGACGAGGTGCGCGGCACGCCGATTTTGTACGAGGGTGCCATTTACATCGGGTCGTATGACCACAACGTTTACTCCCTGAACGTTGCGGATGGCAAGTTGAACTGGAAATACGCCACGGAAGGCGGGGTGGTCACGCGCCCGGCAGCCTTCGAAGGCGATATCTATTTTGGTTCGGAGGACCAGAACCTGCATGTGGTCAGCGCCCGGACCGGCAAGGTGGTCTGGACTTATTACACGGAAGGACGCGTGCGCTCCTCGCCGCGCATTGCAGAGGGGCACGTCTTTTTCGGGTCGGACGACCAGAAGCTCTATGCGATCAACCTGATGAGCCAGCGGCCTTCCTGGCGGTTTGAAACGGCCGCCCCGGTCCGCTCGACACCGTTCATCGCCAATGAGACCGTCTTCGCGGGAACCGAGAACGGCGATTTCTACTGCGTCGACTTCCGCGGTGAAATGAAATGGCACTTCAAGGCCAAAATGGCTGTGACCTCCAGCCCATGGGTGGCGGATGGCGTCGTCTACTTCGTGTCCCTGGACTCCAGCCTTTATGCCCTGGATGCGAAATCCGGTTTTGTGATCTGGCGTTTCCGGATGGGGAAAGGCTCGATTTCCTCTCCCTACCTCACCGAAGGGCTGATCTTCACCGGTTCCGCGGATGGCTGCATCTATGCCGTGGACGCGCGCACGGCCAAGGAAAGCTGGCGGTATAAGACGGAGCATCAGGTCAGCAGTTCCCCAGTCATTTACAAGGACTCCCTTTACTGCGGTTCAGCGGATGGAAACCTTTACTGCCTGGAATATCGGACCGGACGATTGCGCTGGAAATTTGCGACGAAGGGACCCATTACCGGCGCCCCGCTCGTCTATGACGATATCGTCTATATCGGTTCTACTGACCATATCCTCTATGCACTTCTCGCCTGAACGGGAGTGCGCAAGGAGCTATTTGTGAAATCCTTCTTCGACCGGTTCCGCAGCAAAAAAACCCAACCTCTCGCCGGGCAGGGCAACATCAGCACGGTTCCACTATCCGACCAGCAGATCCAGGCGGTCGTCACCCAGGATCTGCATTTTGAACCCTCCCAACTGATCTCCGGAAGCAGCCAGTCGATCGGAAGACAGCGCGACCACAATGAAGATTGTCTGTTCACCTTCTCGGTCAGCATGGGCGGTGAAAAGCATAATTATCCCCTGGGCCTCTTCATCGTTGCCGACGGCATGGGGGGGCACCAGTTCGGCGAAGTGGCCAGCAATACCGCCGTGCGAACCATGGCGGGCTATTTTCTGAAGCGCTTCCATCCCTATATCGCCAACCCGTCCGAGACCATTGACGAACCCCTGCAGGACCTGATGCGGACGGCGATCAATGACGCCCAGAAAGCCGTAATGCAGGCGGCTCCTGGCAGCGGCACGACTCTGACCGCGGCTCTCGTCCTCGGCCAGCAGATGACCATCGGTCATGTCGGTGACAGCCGTGCCTACGCGATCCGCTCGGGTGGCCGCATCGACGCCCTGACCCGCGACCATTCGCTGGTCAAGCGCCTCGAAGAACTCGGCCAGATTTCATCCGAGGAAGCAGCTGCTCATCCCCAGCGGAACGTTCTTTACCGCGCCCTCGGACAGGGTGAAGTACTGGAGCCGGACATCTTCACCTCCCCCTTCCCACAACCGGGTTACCTGTTGTTGTGCAGCGATGGCTTATGGAGCGTCATCAGCAATGATACCATTTACAGCATTGTCCACGACGCTACCAGCCTGCAAGGCGCCTGTCAGGCTCTCATCACGGCCGCCAACGATGCGGGCGGACCGGACAACATCACCGCAGTCCTGGTGCAATTAATCAATTAATGCCTCAAAAACAGAATTTTTATGAATGCCTAGGAGTGCCGCGGAACGCCTCGCCCGATGAAATCCGACGGGCGTACTTCGAAGCCGCGCGGCGTCTGCACCCCGATAAAAACGTCGCGCCGGGAGAAACGGAATTTTTCCTGGATGCCCAGGAAGCCTACGAGGTGCTTTCCAATCCAGTAAAACGGGCCAGCTACGACGCCACCCTGCCTCCAGAAAAACCCACCGCTTCTCTCGTTATACAGAATATTCTTTACAGCCGCAAAAGCTTGGTAAACATCCCCGAAGCGCAATTGGTCTACGTCCTGATCGAGTATTCCCCGAACATTGAGGGGGACGCACCTCCCGCTCCACCCTTGAACTTATGCCTGCTCCTGGACCGGTCCACCTCCATGCAGGGCGAAAATATGGACATGGTCAAGGCGACCGCCATCCAGGTGATGCGCAAGCTACGCGCCCAGGACACTTTTTCCGTAGTGATCTTTAGCGACCGCGCCGAGGTGCTGATTCCCGCCTCCCGGAACCAGGAACTCAATAAACTGGAGGCCCGCATCCAAATGCTCCAGCCCTCTGGAGGCACGGAAATGTTCCCGGCCTTGGATGCTGGTTTTCACGAGGTCTCCCGCAATCTGAATAATGCCCAGGTCAACCATCTCATCATGCTGACCGATGGGCGCACCTATGGGGATGAACAAAAGTGCCTTGACCTCGCCAAAAAAGCCTCCGAAAACGGCATTGGGATCAGCGCACTGGGAATTGGTCATGAGTGGAATGACGAATTCCTAGACGATCTTGCTTCCCGGACCGGCGGCAGCAGCATGTACGTCGCCAGCCCCCATGATATCCAGCGTGTCCTGATGGAAAAATTCAACCGGCTCGGGAGAGCCTTTGCCGAGGATACTCGCCTGACCTTCAACTTGAAAGAGGGTATTGACCTTCGCTACGCTTTCCGTCTGCAGCCGGAGCCAGGCCTGCTCCCCATCGAGAGTCCGGTGTCCCTGGGGCCGATCACCCGGGACAGCAGCTTGAAAGTGCTGATGGAGTTCTCCAGCAAACTTGAATCAGGACACACAGAAAGTGTTATACTTCTAGAAGGAAATTTGGCGGTCACGATCCCCAGCCGTCCGTCACCCGTGACGCCTATCTCACTTGTCCTCTCCCGTCCAGTCACGGACGATGTCACCCCGCTGCCTCCACCGCCAGAAATCATGGACGCCCTCTCCCGGCTTTCACTTTATCGGTTGCAGGAACAGGCCCGGCTGGAGGTTAGGAAAGGTGATTACAACCGAGCCTCAGAGCATTTACAACAGCTCGCGACCCACTTGCTTGCCCAAGGAGAGCGTGGGCTGGCTCGTACCGTCCTCCTGGAGGCTGAACGCTTACACCAGCAGAAAGCCTTCTCGGAAGAAGGCAATAAAGTGATTAAATATGGGACCCGCGCCCTGCTCATGGCAGGTGAGGAGAAGGTGAAACCATGATCGTTTGTCCTAACTGTCAGCATAAAGAAATGACCGGTGCGGTTTTCTGCAGTGAATGTGGTGCACAACTGGTCGACATGAATCTGGCGACTCATAAAATCCATACCGCAGAAACACGCCGGGAGATTGAAAGCGGCACTGCCACCATCAGTCCCCCACCGGCCGTCCTACAATCATGGATCTCCTTGCACATCATGGAAAGCGGACAAATCCTGCCGCTTGCCGATCGAACAGAATTCACTCTCGGCCGAGTGGCGGAAAGCCAGCCAATTGTGCCGGATGTTGACCTGACGCCCTTCAACGCCTATGCCAATGGCGTTTCCCGGCTACATGCGGCCCTCAAGCTGATCAAGAATCGGATTGTCCTGGTAGACCTGGGTTCCTCCAATGGGACCTATTTGAACGGCACCCGCCTGGCGCCTTATGTCGAAACACCCGTCTCGCATGGCGATGTCATTTATCTGGGAAAACTAAAACTTCAACTCCTCATCGGCCAGCAATAGATAAGGTCTGACTTTTATGGCCTATACCGTCGTCATCCATATCACTAACGAAGATCCTATTGTCGGCGAGATCGATGAGCTCCCTGCTGCGGGTGACAATATGCTGACGGTTCATAACCCGCGCCGGCGCGACGGCAAAGATGTCAATTACCTTTCAAATGATGTCGTCACGGTCATTTGGCCGATCAGCCAGGTCTCATTCGTTGAGGTTATCCCCACCGAAGGTGAAGAACGCATCATCGGCTTCGTGAGGGAGTGAGCGTGGACGACGAAGCCCTCAAGCGGCGTAAAATCCTGGTCGTCGACGACGAAGAGCGGATGATACGCTTCATCCGTCTTAATCTGGAACATGACGGCTTTATCGTCATCGATGCCCTCAACGGAAAACAGGCCCTGCAGCGCCTGCGCGATTCAACCCCCGACCTCATCCTGCTCGACGTGATGATGCCCGACCTGGACGGTTTTGAAGTGCTGCAGATGGTGCGCGAGATCACCAGTGTCCCCGTGATCATGCTGACCGCCAAGGGTGAGGAAGATGACCGCGTGCGCGGCCTGGAGCTCGGCGCCGACGACTATATCACCAAGCCGTTCAGCCCACGGGAGCTGGTCAGCCGCATTAAGGCCGTGATGCGCCGTACGGAAGGCCCCAGCGGCGGAATGCATGGGCTGATCCAGATTGACGACCGTCTGAAGATCGACTTCGACCGTCGGGAGATCTGGCTGGAGGGCAAGCTCGTCAAACTGCGCCCGACCGAGTATCGACTGCTCTACCACCTCGTTCAGAATGCCGGTTGGGTCATCTCGCATGACCAACTGCTCGCCAAAGTCTGGGGCTACGAGTACCGAGACGAGCCCCACTATGTGCGCCTGTACATTAATTACCTCCGTCAGAAGCTGGAGAAGGATCCGGCGAACCCCAAGTACATCCTGACCGAACGCGGCGCCGGATACCGGTTCGTTGATTTCCGCCGCGAGAAAAAAGGAAAACCAGGGGAAGCCGCAGCAACTTGAGGCCGCTCGGCCGGAGAGCGGATCCAGAATGGATGTTCTTACATATTTTTTATATAGGGTTTGCGTATTTTAGACGCAAACCCTGTATATTTAATATTGAAAACGATTTTGGTTGAGAAAATGAAAGGAGATTACCTATGTCCAATCTAACCCGTTTTGAACCAGCCCGTGAGATGCTGACCCTGCGAGAGGCTATGGATCAACTCTTCAACGAGGCTTTCACCCGTCCATTTGGGCTGACGCCCGACATGCAAGCCCCCTCCATCGATATGTTCCAGACCGAGGACAATTTAGTCGTGCGCGCGGCACTGCCTGGTGTAAAAGCCGAGGATATGCAGATTTCTGTGACCGGCGATTTACTCACCATCAAGGCCGAAATGAAGGAAAAGACCAACATCAAAGAGGAGGCCTACCATATCCGCGAACAGCGCTATGGGAGCTTTGAGCGGACCCTGAGCCTGCCCTCCGAGGTTCTGGCTGACAAAGCCAAAGCAGAATTCGAGAACGGAATTCTGACCATCACCTTGCCCAAGGTGGAGGAAACCAGGCCGAAGACAATCACCGTCAAGGCCAAGTAACGACCCAATCAGGGGCGGAGAGACATCTCCGCCCCTGCCCTGCTGGAGTGGAAAAAATTATGCCCAGCTATGAGTTTCACTGTCCAAGTTGCGGAGAAACATTTGAAAAGAGACTGCCGTACACCTGGAACCTGGACGAGGTAATTTGCCCGTCCGGCCACCGCAATGTCCGCCGAATTTACTCCGCTCCGGCCGTAATCTTCAGGGGTAGCGGTTTTTATGTGACCGACCATCAAACCGGCATATCGGCCACCCCCAAGGACACCCATTCTTGACCCCATCCCGCGTACCGAGGGGCAGGGGTACCTAGATGAATAACTGGTGACGCGGTCTCGGGGTTCGCATGAAAACGGCCTGCAAGCCGTTTTTTTTTCATCCTTGTCAGCCCATTCACTCTCGAATATACTACTCGCACGGAGACAAGCGCTCATGGCGAAACAACGCATTTTATTGGTGGACGATCATGAAGTTGTACGGCTGGGTCTGAAGTCACTGCTCGAACGCCATTCGCAATTTGATGTGGTCGGGGAGGCCTCCACAGCGCGCGAGGCGATCGAGATGGTCGGCAACTCGCATCCGGATGTGGTCGTCATGGACATACGCCTGCCTGGCACCTCCGGCATCGAAGCCTGCGAGGAAATCACCGGCCGCTACCCCGAGACGAAAGTCATCATGCTGACCTCCTACGCCGAGGACGAGATGCTCTTCTCAGCCATCCGCGCTGGGGCGTCAGGATACATCCTGAAGCAGATTGGCGGCGAGGACCTGGTCCGGGCACTCGAGGCGGTCGGCCGCGGTGAAGCCATGCTCGACCCGACGGTAACTCAACGGGTCTTCCAGGAAGTACGCCGTGCCGTGAAGGAGGAGGAAGCCTCTGCTTTTGCCCACCTCAGCCAGCAGGAGAAACACGTCCTGTTGCTGGTCTCGGAAGGAAAAACGAACCGCGAGATCGCCAAAGCGCTATTCCTGGGCGAAGGGACCGTACGCAATTATGTCAGCAGCATCCTCTCCAAACTGGGCGTCAACAACCGGGCGGAAGCCGCAGCATACGCGGTAGAACACAATCTGCGAGAATACATATCGATGTAAATCACTCACTTCCGGAGCCAGAAGGCTTCGGAAGTTTGTTTAAAACGGGCAACCGGTCGGTCGTTCCTGCGGTTCGGAGCGCTTCGGGTAGAGAGGGCGGGTTTTAAATTCCCAGACGCCTTTCGCAGTAAAATCAAGGCAACCCCTGAATGAGGAGCTTCGCAATGATCCGAAAATTTAACGACTTCCTGGACCGGTATATCCTGCCCTGGCCGGTGCGCTTCCTGACCGACCGTGCCGTGATCCTGGTAACCATGGTACTGCTCATTCCGCTCATCGCCTTTGCGAACAAGACCACCCTGGTGCTGGGGATTAACAGCTACCTGAACGTCATGAGCGTGGCGGTCAGCTCGATTGTCCTGCTCTACGCCATGCTGGCCGAAAACCACCAAAAAGAGATCGCCGAGATGCAGGAAATGCGCGCTCAGGAAGACCACACCCATGTCACGAATATCCACACCCTTGTGCTTGAGACGATGGCGAACCAGCAGCAGGAAATTGAGGATCTGAAGCAGATGATCGCCGCCATCCAGGGGCAGGCGTACGAGCGCAAACCCCGCCAGGCTGTAGTAGACCTGCGCCGTATGCACCCGCGCGGGGATGCCCGCTATAAAGCGGACGATGCGATGCACCGGATGAGGCATCTGCGCCGCCCTCCGATGTCGCAGATAAAATGAGGCCGCAAGTGGTACCGACTTTGCCCACTTGCAGTAAGCGTCATTCAGAGTCCAGCTTCAAGCTGCGGAGACGACCAGATCTCCCATGAACGGCTTGCAACAATCCCAACGTTCCATCCTACACTGGCTTAACCGACCGATCGTAAAACGCCTCGGGCAGGTCCTACTCCTGGCTGTGGCTGTGCGGATCATCCTAACGCTCTGGATGTGGGGGGTTCGGCAAGTCCTGGGCGGACCTCTGTCCCCGGATCCACTCCTACGCCCGTACCTCGGAATAACTCCTGATCCCAATCCCTGGTTGGAGCCCTGGCAACGCTGGGATACCCTTCATTACCAAGCGATCGCGGAACGCGGCTATACCAGTTTCAGCAGCGCCCTCTTTACACCACCCCTCTATCCCCTGCTCATGCGGTTTTTTGCCCAATTCTTCAACCACGACACGCTTCTGGCCGGGCTGGTCATCTCCGGGGTTGCTTGTGTCTTGTGCCTTATCACTCTGGAAAGGATGGCCCGCTTCGAACTGGGTCAGGATCGTGAGGCCATGCGAGCGGCTGTATATCTCATCTCGTTTCCAACGGCGTTCTTTCTCTTCGCCGCTTACACCGAATCAATTTTCCTGCTGGCCGCCGTTGCATCGCTCCTGGCAGCCCGTCAGAGAAAGTGGGTTTGGGCCGGCCTGTGGGGCGCTGTTGCGGCTCTGACCCGTGCTCCAGGTTTCCTCATCACCCTGCCTCTGGCCTACGCAGCCTGGGAGGCCTGGCGCAGAGGGGATCGGAACGGCGTGTGGGCTGTTATCATCCCCATGGCCGGGGCGGCGCTCTTTCCCGTGTATGTCTGGTTCGGACTGCACCAGCCGCCCAGCGCGATCCTCAACGCGGTGGGGCGCGGTGGGTCCCTGTCCATTCCGGGCTTCAACATCCTCGAGGCAGTTCGCCGCATTCTTGTCCACCAGCTCCCCGAGGAAAATATGATCGAACTGGCCTTTACGCTGGCCTGCCTGCCAATGGCTGTCCTGATCTGGAAGAATTTGCCCCGCATCTACGGGATCTACACCATGACCTATCTGCTGCTGTTCCTGGCGCGTATGGGGTCCCCCCAACCGCTGGTCAGTATGGCGCGCTACGTCCTTGAAATCTTCCCGGCCTTTTTGCTTTTTGCACGCTGGGGTTCCCGACCCTGGGTTAATCGCGTCTATCTGTATATTTCCTGGGTAGGCCTTTTGTTCTTCTCCGGCCAATTTGCCCTGTGGGGATGGGTCGGCTGATGCGAATTACCCCCCGCTTGCGGAGATTTCCTGCTTCAACGAGCGCTGCCTGAGATCAGGTCTTGCACGCTCTCCCTAGGCCTGCACATTCGGATGGTTCCCACCTTAGGTTAGGTAGACAGTTCAAGTTTTACCGCTGGACAGGCTTCTCCACCGAACCGGAACCTTGTTAGGTACTATGCTTATTCCAGCACACTGGTCAGGCAAGCACCGGATATCCTCTGGCAGATGACCTGTGCAGGGATCCCGTCTTGCTCTTCCTCCTGTCAGAGGCACTGATCTGTGCATTGATGCATGCCCGTAATCACCCGGAAGGCGCTGCGGCCCGGTCCCGCCGCCTGGCAGAGACCATCCCTGCAGAGATAAAAAAGGGGCGCGCTAGGCGGCGTGCCCCTCCCATCCAGGAAAACGCCCTCACGGGGCGTCTCAGTCAGTCTCAGTACCCCATGGCAGTGAACATTTCGTCGTTGCTGGCGAACTTGAACTCCGGCACCCCGCGTTTGTGGGCTTCCTCACATTCAACCGCTTCCAGCTTCTCCAACCGGCTCTTATTCACGATGCGCTGGTGAGTCTCCTCCAGACGCGTCTCGAACTTCTCCAGGACGTTTTCCAGATCACGCATAGGGGGCTGAGTACGCAGATACTGCAGAACGGCATCGGCGCCATTCTCCCCGTCCCGGCGAGCCACACCGACCAGCCCGGTCGAAGCCTGGCGGGCCCAACCTGCCAGGAAGACCCGCTCCAAACTACGTTGCGCATCCGGGTCGTAAGCTTCATACGAAATGCCGTCCACCGGAAAGCGCGCCTGGGGGGCAGACAGATACATGTCGTTATAAGTGGGGATGCAGAAATCCTTATCCACTGTATCCCCGATGGCAAAAATCACGGTATCCGCGTCGATCTGGTGAGTGTTCCCCGTGCCGCGCGCTTTGACATTTCCATCCACGCCAATCAGGGTGTTCTCCTCGACCTTGAGACCCACCACACCGTTCATCCAATCCCCCAGAATGCGGACAGGTGTCGCCAGGAACTCAAAACGAAAGCGTGTTTCCGAAACCGGTGGTAGCGCCTTGGGGAGGACACCCAGGAACGCATTCTTAGCCAGCACAGCATCCTGACCCGCAACCCGCATGAGCGGGGTCACCCGAGCGAACTCGGCGTCCAACGCGGCCAGGTCTAGGTTCCTGCCGACCGTTTCCATCTCTTTCTTGGTGAACTTCACCTCCAACGGACCGCGGCGCACGACCGCGATCACTTCGTCCACTTTGAGATCGCGAATCAGATAGTGAGCAATGTCCAGCATCACATTGCCGGCACCGACAACCGCTACCCGTTTCCCAATCAAATATTTTTTTTGGCTGAACGGTGGGAGCAGATTGTAATGGTAAACAATGTTCTTCGCATGATAGACCCCGGGCAGGTTCTCGCCGGGCAGGCGCAACCATTTGGTCCCCTGCGCGCCGGTGGCGACCAGGACAGCCTGAAAACCAGATTCGAGCAGATCTTCAAGCACAATATTGCCGCCGCAGCAGACGGTCACATTGCCGAAATAATCAATTTCCCTCATAGCCAGAATCTGTTTGAACTGGTTGCGCAAGCCCTGTTTCATCTTAAACTTATCAGGGTAGATGCCATACTCCGCCAGGCCACCGGGCCTGATATCGCGATTGAGGATCAAGACACGCCCGCCCCCCTCGGCCAGTTTCCTGGATGCATATAAACCCGCCGGCCCTCCCCCGATGACAGCAACCATGTATTTCGAATCTTCCATGAACCATCCTCTCCCGTTTCTGCGATGTCTGATGAATTATAGCCGCATGCCAGCGGGTGGGCAAGAAGTGCGGCGACCAGGAAGCCCGTTCCTGAGGGCGTCCCTCTTTTTAGAACTCTATGCTATAGTTTAATGGTCTGAATTAGGAGAGAGCTTATGAAACTGTTCGACCCGAATGCTCCCCCTCCCGATGACCTCCCGGAGGGGAGGCCAAAATCCAAATCAGACCCACATCCCGGATCGGGCATCCAACGCGTCGTCCACCGCCCTCTGTTCAACCGTCAGCCGGGAAAAACGCCTGAAGGAGTCCGCGCGCCGACTCCCGGGCAGGAAGTCCAGCCGGAGGGACGTGTTGAGACGGAGGGAGGCGGGATTGAAACAAGCGTCAATCCAGGCCAGAAATTGCGCGCATTTGAAAAGGCAGCCAAAGGTGCGAAGGAGGTCAAACTGCCGCTTAAATACCGCCTGCGCCCCGACCGAACGAAGGCTCGTTATGCTTACTGGGATGTGGCAGCCGCCCTCTCCCTGATCGTCAACGCCGTGCTGCTCACCCTGCTGCTGATCACCGCCGGGCAGGTCCAGCAACTGAAACAAACCATCAGCACGGGGCTGCTTGGCGGGCTGTATCGTAATTTTGTGGACATGGACCAGGCCAGCATCACAACCACGATCGACGTGAATGCCCAGGTCCCGCTGAACTTCATCCTGCCGGTCCAGCAAAATACCACCGTCGTGCTGACCCAGAATGTCACGATTCCGAGCGCCTATGTCGTCATCAATACTCAGGCATTCAATATCAGCGCTCCCGCCAGGGTAACCCTGCCGAGCGGCACAAACCTGCCGATCGCTTTGAAGCTGGGGATTCCGGTTCAGGTGAGCGTGCCGATCTCCCTACAAGTTCCGATCAACATTCCCCTTGCCAACACCGGCCTGCACGGACCGTTTACCGGACTGCAAACCGCCATCCGGCCTTATTACTGTATGCTCGAGCCGAATGCCCAGTACCCACAAGGGACCTATATCTGCCAACAGACCACCCCTTCGGCCGGGACCCCAGGAGTGCCATGAACAACCTCTACCACGAACACATCCTCGCCAATGGTTTGAAAGTCATGCTGAAAGAAATCTCGACTGCCCCCATTGTCAGTTCATGGATCTGGTATCGCATCGGATCGAAAGACGAACCATCCGGACACACTGGGATATCTCACTGGGTCGAGCACATGCAGTTCAAGGGCACACCGCGATATCCCGCCAGCGTGCTGGACAAGGCCATCTCACGCGACGGTGGGATGTGGAACGCGTTCACTTATTTGGACTGGACCACTTACTTCGAGACGATGCCCTCTGACAAAATCGACCTGGCTCTCCGCCTGGAAGCCGACCGCATGGTCAACAGCACCTATGCCTCCCAGGAAGTCGCCTCGGAACGGACGGTGGTCATCTCCGAGCGCGAAGGCAGCGAGAACGAACCGCTCTTCCTGCTCGGCGAAGCCATGCAGCAGGCGGCCTTCCGCATCCACCCCTACCATCATGAGATCCTGGGCGACCTGGCGGACCTGAAATCCATTCGCCGGGATGACCTCTACCAGCATTACAAGACCTATTACCAACCCAACAACGCAGTCTTGTCGATCGCCGGTGACTTCAAAAGCCGGGCCATGCTCAAACGCATTCGCGAACTGTTCGAAAAGATCCCTTCCGGTTCACCGCCTCCGCGTCTGGCACGCCCGGAACCCAGCGTGCGCGGCGAGCACCGCCTGACGGTCGAGGGCCCGGGTGAGACAACCTACCTCCAGATCAGCTACCATACCCCCGCCAGCAGCCATCCGGACTTCTTCCCATTAACCGTCCTGGACAGTCTGCTGGCCGGGCCGAGCAGCTTGAACATGTTCGGCGGGGGAGGAATTTCCAACAAGACTTCACGCTTGTACCGCGCCCTGATCGAGAAAGAGCTAGCCGTGTCAGTGAACGGCAGCCTGAGCGTTACTGCAGACCCATTCCTCTACACCCTGACTCTAACCGTCCATCCCAGGCACACATCCGAGGAGCTCCTGTCAGCTTTCGATGACGAGGTCAAGCGCATCCAAGACGAACCGGCCCCGCAGCAGGAGATCACCCGCGCCATCAAACAAGCACGCGCCCTTTTCGCCTACGGCTCCGAAAACATCACCAATCAGGCCTTCTGGCTCGGCCACGCCGAAATGTTCGCCAGCTATGAATGGTTCCTCACCTACCTAGAAAAACTCGCCGGCGTCACTCCCGCCGACCTTCAAAAAGCAGCGCAAGACTATCTGCGTCCGCAGAACCGCCTGGTGGGGACCTATCATCCGACGAACACCCGGGAGGCAGCATGAGTCCCAAGCAGAAACCCTCGCGTAAAGCCCTTCCATCCGGACTTCCTGGCCCGGACGATACGGTTCGCACCGTGCTGCCCAATGGTATCACCGTGCTGGCACGCGCCAACTTCAACAGCCCATCTGTGGTTATTGGCGGATACCTGCAGGCAGGAAGTCTCTTCGACCCCGATGAGAAACTTGGACTGGCCGATTTCACCGCGCTGGCTTTGATGCGCGGCACCGAGCGGCGCAGTGTCCAGCAGATCTTCGATGCCCTGGAATCGGCAGGTGCCAACCTTTCATTCAGTGCCGGAGCACATACCACCGGATTCACCGGGCGTTCCCTCTCAGAAGATCTGACACTCCTGTTGAGCACACTGGCGGAAGCCCTGCGCCAGCCGACTTTCCCAGCAGAACAGGTCGAAAAGCTGCGCGCCCAACTCCTGACCGGCCTGTCGATCCGCGCCCAGGATACCGCGGATATGGCCTCCCTTACCTTTGACCAGATCCTTTTTTTAGGCCATCCTTATGCCCGTCCGGAGGACGGCTGGCCCGAGACCATCCAGGCCATCCACCGCAAGGACCTGGTCGCCTTCCACCGGCGCCATTACGGGGCGCGCAGCATGATCGTGGCGGTGGCCGGGGCCATCGAACCCCAACAGGCAGTGGAGGAGGTGCAAAAGGCGTTGGGTGACTGGCAGAACCCGGATCAACCCGAGCCGCCGGCCCTACCGCCCCTGAACCCATTAAAGCAAACGACTGTTCGCAAAGTGAAAATCCCTGACAAGTCCCAGTCGGACATCGTCATCGGCACGAATGGTCCCTTCCGCAAAGATCCTGAGTTCATGCCCGCCTCCCTGGGCAATTCGATCCTGGGGCAGTTTGGCATGTCCGGGCGCATCGGAAATGTGGTGCGCGAGAAATCCGGGCTGGCCTACTACGCCTACTCTTCCCTCAGCGCCGGGATCGGCCCCGGTTCATGGGAGGTTAGCTCCGGTGTCAACCCGGGAAACGTCAAGAAGGCAACGGATCTGATCTGCAAGGAAATTGCGCGTTTTATAAAAAAAGGAGTCTCGGAGGATGAGCTGGCGGACAGCCAGTCCAATTTCATCGGCCGGCTGCCTCTCTCGCTGGAATCGAATGCCGGTGTGGTCAATGCCATGTTGTCCATTGAACGCTTTGACCTTGGTCTGGATTACTATCGACGCTACCCCGACCTGGTGCGGTCCGTAACGACGGAACAGGTGGTTCTGACGGCCCGCAAGTACTTCAATCCAGATCTGCTGGCAATCGCCACAGCCGGCCCATAAACCATTCCGCTGCCATGATTCTTAAAACCGGGGTTGACCTGATCGAAATCGACCGCATCCGAGCCGCTCTCGACCGTTACGGCGAGCGCTTTCTGAAGCGCATTTTCACGGAGGCCGAAATCGTCGCGTGCGCGGGCCGGGCGGAATCCCTGGCAACCCGTTTTGCGGCCAAGGAAGCCACTACCAAGGCTCTGGGTACCGGCATTGGCCCGGTCCGCTGGCTGGAGGTCGAGACCCTGAGAAGAAGGAGCGGGGAGCCTTATCTGGTCCTGCACGGCCGGGCAGAGCAAATTGCTAGGTACCTCGGCCTAACGAACTGGGCAGTCAGCCTGAGCCACAGCAAGGGAACGGCAATCGCCGTTGTGGTTGCAACCGGGACCGAGTGAGTAACTCCACCGCTGGAGCGGGAGCTTCCTAGTTCGTAGACCCGTCTTCGGCGGCGCGGCTTTCACCTGCAACCACCCGAGGAGCGGTGGATCTACAACCCTGAAGGCATTGGTTTCATGCCGCAAACGATAACGAAAAGTCTCCATGCCCATTTCATGGAGACTTTTCTGATCTTTACGAGATTCCCCCTGCAGAGCATGAAAGGGTTTAGTTACTGTCACCTTCACCGATCCAAAGGTGGCCGGGCAGGATCGCGCGGTGGGAGCGGATCGCGATTTTGCCCGTCCCGCTATTTGGACCGGCGAGCATGCTGGGGTGAACCAGGCATAAAGTCGGGAGGTGGCCGTATTTTTTATTGTAGTAATCGGCTGCGCGTTCCACCTTGGCCTTCAAGGCTGTGTGCGGGTCGTTGTCGTACCAGAGCATACCAATGTTCATGGCGAAACCTCTTTCTAGGGGTGTATCGAAAACCGCAGCCAGCCGTCCTGGCTTTGCAAGCCGAACTGGGTTCCGGATTGCAGTGCGGTCAGGTCAGCGTGCGGATCCGGGACCAGAGAGCGGCCAATATGATATTGACCGACATGGCCGAAGATGCGGGTGTGAAAAAGATCCATCCCTGGAGCCTTTTCATTATATCTCCGCGCGTTGACCGTGACAACAGGCCAGATGTGACGTTCCGTGCCATGCATGAACAACCAAAGCAGGTCGCGGCGGGTCTCCCGAGTGAACTCAGTCATCAGATCGAGTCCATCGAGCAGGAGAAGGACGTTTTGTTTTCCGACTGTCAGAACATCGGCCCAACCAATCAGTCGCATCAGAAATTCACCGGCTGAAGGATGGGTATCCGGCCAGATGCCCAGACAACTTGGCAGGGTTTCAAGATGGGCCCATTCCTCAGGGAAGGGCGTGATGGTACCGAACTGAATGTCACCAGGGGTATTGAACTGGTCCGTATGACGTGCCAGGGACTGCAGAAAAGCGGTCTTTCCACTGCCCCCTTCCCCGATCACCAGAATCGGACCCGGAGCAGGGTCGACCAGGTCAAGCAGGACCGGCAACCCGTCGTTTGCCAGACCCATCAGGAGCGACTCCTGCGGCAGAGGTCCGAGGCCTGCAACCACCTCATCAAAATCGGGGAGGCCCCGGAACGGCTTCACGGCAGGCTCAGTCGGGTGAAGTTCCGCCTTCACTTCTTGATAGGCTTGAAGAGCTAGCTGGATTTGTTCAGAGATCGCCATCGGAGAAATTCCTTATGTCCCTGGATATAGAACATATGTTTCAATTGCATGATAGCACGTATGTTCTATTCTGTCAAGGATTTTCCTCCTCGTGTGAGGCTGGCGAGGAAGCATTTGATGAAGGAAGACCTATATCTTGGCGGGAACCACGATCCGCGTCTGGCCCGATTCTCCGCGCCCCTTGCCATCCCCCACCGAGTGCGCTATAATCTCACGCCGGTAATTTGTTTCACCAGAGGTCAGAATGCCAATTTACACGTACCAGTGTGATAACTGCGGAGTCCAGTTCGAAAAACAGCAAAAATTCAGCGAACAGCCACTCAGCCGCTGCCCGGAATGCGGCAAGAAGTCATTAAAGAAAGTGTATCTGCCGGTCGGGATCGTGTTTAAGGGCTCCGGTTTCTACGCCACCGATCACCACTCGCCCTCCGGCCAGTCCTACAAGGCAGATAAAGACAAGGATGAAGCGAAGAAAGATTCCGGTGGGACTAAAGAGCCCAAAGACTCAGCACCGAAGCCCAAGAAGGAATCCGAAAAAACCTCGGAATAACATTGTGCTGAAGGACGAAGCGGCGTACCGGTCAGGTGCGCCGTTTTTTTATTTTCCAAGGTCAATTCGAGCATTCAGATTTGACCGCGTCCTGGAAGGACAATGCTTGATATGCGGGATGTGCACGCTCGAATTATTGACCGAGCCTTTCCCCTTAAAACAAAAAACTGCCTTGTCCCCCACGCCACCAGGCAGAATGGTCAAAGACAATCAAACCACTTATCCAGGGATAAATTTGGTTCCCAACTGACAAAGTTCAAACCCGTCGGGGTGATGGATCATTTTGACCTGCGCCAACACAGCTCAAAGAATGGTGCTGGGCCAGGCCGTGAACTTTATTCGACCGGTTGTTGATGTCAACGCAGAGACCTGGCTGCCTCCCGGTCTAGTTCACCTTTGGCCTCCAGATCGAGCCGGCCCATCTTCGACCACCAGCCTGCCTTCGCGCCACCCGGAAAAAGGTCCCTGGGCAAGTATGGCAGGACGGCCTGACGGATCTCGTTCTGAGTCAGGCCCGGTTCCTTGAAGGGCAGTATCTTGAGAATCGCCTCCCGCATCGCCTCATAACTTGATCGCGTCCACCCAAGTCGTATAGCCGGGCACGTTGATATTCTCGACGGTGATGCGTCCAGGAACTGTGCGTCCTCGGGCAGGGAGTGCTTCGCGTTTCGATCCTGATGCCTTTTTCATACGAAAACTTGCCTCCGATCGGGCACCTTGTTCTGGCTCCGACATATCAAGCCTAAAAACCTCAGTGAGCAGCTGATTTGGAAGAAAAGCGACCCGCAAACGCAAGGAAATGGGTGGGATTCTACCTTTTATTCCCTGGCCGGATGAACACGAGCAGGCCTGTAACAATCAAGAGCACAACACCGATGCCGATGACAATCACACCGACCATGGGGTTGATGGCTTTCGATGGGGAATCGGAGGAAGACGACGGCGTATTCGTAAGAAGCGCGGTGGGAATCACCACCTGCGTCTCTGTGAAAACGAGCGTTGGGACCAATGTTGATGTGGAGAGCTGTGTCGGTGTGGGTGTGGGGGTCGGAGTCATGGAGACGGGAATCGCCAGTTTCTGGCCTGGATAGATGATGGAATTCAACGTGAGATTGTTCCTTTGAAGGATAGCGTCGACCGACACCCCCCACGTCTGGGCAATGCCATAAAGTGTATTGCCAGCTTTGACAACATAGGTAATGGATGCACCCGTATCCAGTGTCGCAGATGGCGCGACGGAGGTGGAGCTGGGTTGGATGGATTGGGGCGGGGGGGTATAAGGAGCTGGCGTTCCTGCCGTCGATAAACCAGCATCCAGGGCGTAGTAATAGATGTCCCCAGAAACCACCATCCCCACCCCGGCGTCTTTGTACACAGAGGAGAGCATCGTGTTTTGATGCGGCGCGTCTCCCATCCACAAGGTCACAGCATCCTGTGCAGTCATATTGGTGGCAGCAGCCACATTCTCCGAATAAAATCCCCCCAGACTGGTGTTCCCGGCCAGTGGGTAACCGGCTGCCAAGGCACGCTGATAGGGCAAGGAGCCATCGGGGCCGTTATGGGTGATCTGTCCGCTGGAGGCTAAGTATTCCGCCTGGGACTGAGTGATCCCCATCAGGATCGCATTGGGTTGGTAAGGAGGGAGATCGTGGGATGCGCGCAGGGCATTGACCGCGTTCAAGAGATCAAGCGCTGATGAGAGTGCCGGAGCCTGCTGGACGCGCTTCGCCATGACGATCAGCGGAGAGGCGAGAGTTAATAAGATAAGGATTGCCGCTGATAACACAAAGCATTTTCGCATGACGTAATTATAGTGGAATGTATTAAATATGGCAATTCCGATTTAATTTGGAAGAATATCTCTTTTCATGGTCACAGAAACGGTCACCCCACCTCCTTAATTAATCCCCCCGGCTGGCATGTCCGGCAGAAGTTGGTAATGCGCTGGTTGGCACCTATTAATGAAATCGGTGTTCCGCAACGCGGGCAGGGGCCCCCGGTCTTCATATGAATCGTCAGGAAGTCGCGCGGCTCAAGGTGGATATTTTCCTGCATCTCCACGCGGACCTTTTCGATCGCATCCTTGAGGGTGCTCTGCATAGCTATATATAGCCGCTCCACCTCCCCAGCTGTCAGCTGGGTGCGTTTACGAAATGGGTGCAAACGCGCCGCCCACAGGATTTCGTCCGCATAGGCATTGCCGATCCCCGCAATGCACTCGCCCCGGGTAAGGATTCCCTTGATTTCGCCGCGGTAGGGTTTAAGCCGCTCGCGGAATTCCCCGAGCGAGGTTTCGAACGGCTCCGGTCCCAAACCCGCATAGCCCGGAACGGATTTCACATCGTCGGTAAGATAGAGCTGACCCATTTGCTTTTGATCGATGTAGCGCATCTGCTTGCCCTTCGCAAAACTGAACACGACATGGGTCCTTGCCAGGCGCTTGTCCCCCGGATCAGCCAATTGCAGGCGACCGGTCAGTTTGGGGTTGATGGCCAAAAAGAGCTGGCGTCCGTTCGTCTGGAACAAGAAGATGAGAAATTTCCCGCGGCGGGTTATTGAGACCAATCTGCCTCCGACCAGGGCCGGTCGGAAACCTTGATGGGTCAGATCACGTATGACGATCGGGCCACCCGGCGGCAGGACCTCGACATCGGTGATCGAAAGGCCCATGGCCCGGCGCTGTAGCACCTCGCGCACCACTTCCAGTTCGGGGAGCTCAGGCATCGCGTTGAATAACCGGAGAGCTGGTCATAGCGAACACCTCTTTGGGCGTTGAACATCTTAACATCACATAACCACGAGAAGACCCTAAACGGTCCTCGATGAGGACTGGAACCTCGAAACTCGTGATCCGAGATTCAAAACCTGTACCCCTGCGTTTTATCGTCACTTGAATCATCCGTTTGAGACACAGCAACACCGGCATTGACGAGTCTCGGTCCTGGCGTTGGGTCGATTCTGGTAAACCACGGCTGGCTGACGGGTAATACCCGAACGAATCACCTGGCCCTGTATTCCGATCATCGCCCCAATTGCCGGGAGGTAAACTAGGGGGCGTGCTGACGGCAGCGAGACCGGCTCTCTTGACGGCTGCGTCTATGTCTTAATGCTGGTTGAGAGCCGCATCGATGGTCTTGGAAATATCGGCGAAGGAGGGTAGGTAATCCTGGCCGGCGCTGCTGACCACCATCTTGCCATTAACGAAAATACCCGGGGTAGGCGGAACGCCTAATTTTCCACCTGCTTGGGCATCCTGGGCGATCTGGTCAGCGTAAGTGTTTACCTGGAAACATGCGTTGAATGCGGTCATATCGAGGCCAAGCCTCTGGGCAAAAACCACCAATCGTGCATTCGTGAAGGAACCCGCATTCTCACCCAGCCAGTTGGCGAAGAGCATATCGTGATAATCCCAGAAGCGACCCTGGGCCGCCGCACACATGGCCGCATTGGCAGCCTGATGCGATTCACCCGAGCCCCCATCGATGAAGGGATAGAAGTGGAATGTATAAAAAACCTTGCCGGTATCGACATAGGTCGAAATGACCTGAGGCTCAAGGTTTTTGGAATACGATAAACAGCCCGAGCACTGGAAGTCTTCCCACACATCCATCTTGACTGGAGCTTTTGGATCGCCCATTGTGGTTTTATCCACGGCCGCTTTTCGTGCCACCGGCGTGATCTGAACGATCTTGCCCACGTTCGGTCCCTTTAATCCCGGCAGGATGAGGACGAAGACTACCAAAACTGCAATCAACCCAACCAGTAATATTATGAGGATGCGGTTACGGCGGTCTGTGCGGCGCCGGCGGTCACGGATTTCCTGGCGTTTGCTCATGATCTCTCCTCCCTTGATTATAAACAAATAGATCTCTTTCACAAGATCAATATTCCACTTGGATTAAAAAATGCCGTTGTTCGAATCGAACGGCATTTCTATTTTTAGAAGCTCCACGCCGAGGATAAGAACCTCGAATCTAGCGGATGGAGGTTCTAGTTCTATTGAGGATCACTTTACCCTCCAGCGGATGAACCGGAGTTAATAATTGAATCTACTACAGGAATCAATATCACCAAAACTGATAAAACGATAATTATTATCATTGGCAATACATTACTCAACTTTCGAATGCTATTTGGAAAACCTTTTGTATATTTTTCCAAATTATTATCACTATAGATAACGGATAAACTTGCATTAATATTTTTCCTTGATTTATCATTGATAGTTAGCGTCTCAGTCAATGGTGTAAATTCCTCATGTGCTCATGAAGGATGTCATGAATGTCAATGAACTGGAGCGAGTGTAAAGGGCATAGCCTCCGCTGTGATCAACGGTTGAGGATGATA